>CERP01050332.1_pt1 | contig 43507 bp, 43 predicted proteins | sample 530801 | NCBI WGS metagenome assembly CERP01 (sample SAMEA2620991, study PRJEB7988) | marine metagenome | biome: marine biome (ENVO:00000447); feature: surface water layer (ENVO:00002042); material: "saline water (ENVO:00002010), including plankton (ENVO:xxxxxxxx)" | depth 5 m | reverse complement strand
CGCTCGAACCACCGCTTCAGCTTGGTCTCAGTGGTGGCGATATAGCGAGCACAAGTCGCCAGCGGCAAGCCGCGGCGCAGAAGTTTCGTGATCTGGTTGATCACGGCCTCGTTGGGCTCTGTCAGAGCCTGCCAAGGCTCCTGAGGAGTATCTGACATATTTGATCTAGCGGCTAGAGGAGGCGCCTCTTAGGGCCCGGGTGTCCATTGTAACACAATCTGGGTATTTTCTAGCGCAGTCCCCGTTTTACCGTAGTTCCTCTTCTAGTTCTAGTGACCACAAGCTGCTGGTCGAACTCCCCGGAGGCGGTGCTTCTGTGGTCAACAACCCAAACCTCGATGCCTAGGGTGGCTGCCCTTTCCCGGAAGAATACCATCATATCCTTGCATCCCCGGGTGGAAAGGTGCTGTCCGGGCTCGTCCCAGACCTCAAGAGCCATCGCTCCTCCAAACCTTGAACGAATCAGGTCACACATTGCCGCCTGCGTGGCGATCTTCAGCCTCTGGATCTCTCCTCCAGACCACGACTCCAAGGCCACAGGCTCGGTGTTCGTGGGGGACTGAATGAGGCAACGGAAGCCCTTCGCGATACTCCCAGACTTGGTCTCACGCTCAACGTCAAACAGGATCCTCCAGCCCCGCAGCCCCAACGCCAAGGTGTGGGAGTTAGCCAGCGCCTCAAGCTCGTCGAGCGCGGAGCGCAGTAGCCACAGTCGGATGTCTTGAAATCCCTTGACCCAGAAGTCTGCGGTGTCGAACGCCTCCTGCGCTGCCTTTTCCTCAGCGCAGGAGGCGCGATACTCGCTGTCGGCAGATTGATGCTGGGCTTGCATCTGACTCAGGTGCTCCTTCAGCTTGAGAGTATGGGGGTTCGCCCGTGCGCGGATTGCCTGGATCTCCGCTTCCAGCCTGAGCCCCTCTCCTCTAAGCTCTACCTCCGCCAACTCCGACTGCCGTATCTTCGCCGAGACCTCTACCGCCCTACCCGCTCGGCAGGAAGTCTGCGCCTTGTGGCCGACCACAGTCTCCTGAATCGTCTCCAGAAGGCTTTGCTTGGGGTACAGGTTGGCGGCAGTCAGCGCAGACTTGTCCTGAGCGCGTCTGAGAGTGGACTGCCGGTCTTCTTCAGACAAATGCGAGTGGCAGGTCGGGCACGAATCTTGGAGCTTCAGAGCGTCTCTGACGCCCTCCTCTGCGAGCTTGTGCTCCGCGACGGCTGCCGCGTGCTCACGCTGGCAATCCGCCAGCACTTCTTCCAGTTCGGAGAGCATAACCTGGGAGGAGGCCGCCCGGCTTTCCTCTTCGGAAAACTCGATTGCCAACTCCTCAAGGCTCTGCCGCAGAGACTGGTGCCGGGTTTGCGCGTCTAGCAGGGATTCTTGCAGGGACATACGCTTGACAGCCAGTGCCGACTCTGCCTCCATGTCCTGCGCCACCGCGTGGTCGTAGCCCTCACGCGCCATCGCCGTCGCCTCCGTCAGGGCTCCCAGCCTTCCAGAGCAGGACGCGCTGCTAGTGGTCGCCAGTTCCAAGCGAGTCTTGGCCTCCTTCTTAGTTCCAGAAGCTCGGGCAGAAGCGACCTCCCAGCGGTCAAGCTCCAAGGCAGCGGACAGGAAGTCCATCTTCTTCTTAGGAGAAAGCTCGAGAAAGCTTTCCGCGAATTGACCTCGAACTACCGTGGACAGGAAGAGCGGGTAGTCCAGCCCGATCATGCGCTCGACGCTAGCTTGGTCGATGTCCTCGGAGTCTAGCCCGGAGGTGTCGGCGGAAAGCCCCTGAGCTTCCCGGAAGAGCCTGATTCCGTTGGGGCTGGCCGTCCTCGAAATCGTGTACAGGTGGCCTTCCACCTCGAAGGTGAACTGCACGCGGGGTGTCGCGACGTCAACCCCCCAAGGGAGGATCGCCGGCCCTCGCTGCCCTCGGATTGTTTTTCCGAACAGGCACCAACACAGCGCGTCCCACACCGTGGACTTGCCCGTGCCGTTAGCGCCGAGGTCGGGCTCGGCCTGATTGACCCCCGTGATCAGTCCTAGAGTTCCGGGCTGATCGGCAAGCGTGATGATCTGCTCGTCGTTGAAGGATCGGAAGTCGCGTACCCGGATGACCTTGGGAGTGATTCTCATACGCCTAGTATGCGTACTCCGGCCGCAGATAGTCTAGTTGAAATCATGTTTTCTTTGCAGTATTCGTCGTAAGTCTGGCGCACCGTCAGTTCTGCATCAGCCGGGTTCATATTTTTATCAGGCAGGTAGGTCTCCTCGTAGCACTGCATAGAAATAGACTCTATAGTGGCCCCAGCACGCCCGGCCTGCGCGAACAAGGACTCCCTGATAGATTGCCACATCCCCATGTCTTCCCGAGCAAGCCGTACAATAACCTTGATCTGGTCGCCTCCGCCCACTTCTTCCAGCGCCTCTTCGCAAGCCTCAGGGCCAACCAGGGTGAACGAGTGCTTCTGAATGGAGTCGATTGGAATAGACTTCAGCCCCTTTTGCGGGTCAAACAGCATGAACCGGGGAAGCCAACCATCTCCAAAGCATACGGGGTGGGGAGCACCTAGGTAGGTGACCGGGCCTACCTCCTGAGGAACGTGAACGTCGCCGGCAATGATCGGCACGCCAATGCCCTCGTAGAGGCCACTATGTCTGCGGGGGGAGGGCTTGCTGGGAGGCGTCAGGTCCACGCCGTGATTTTCCATGACCTTGCCATTCGAGTAGATGGAGCCGCGCACAGTGTTGTGAATCCAAATCATATCGAACCCTCCCTGGCGCACCATATCGGTGACCACCCTTCCGACTAGAGTGTTACGTGAGCCCTTGTCTGTGCCGGCCTCGCCGAAGCGCGTAGCGGGACCGCTATGTGCGTGAGGCACCGCCAGTACCGGCGTACCTCCTACGTTGAGAAGCTCGGGGTCTGAGATGAATCGGACGTTGGGCAGCAGGTCCAAGAATCCGAAGAAGGGAAGGTGCTCCTCCGTATAGTCGTGGTTGCCCTTGAGGATGTAGACCTCAAACTCCTGGGATAGTGACTCGATCTCATGACACATCCTGTTTACGAGGGCGGAGGAGTGACCACCCTTGGCGTCAGTGATGTCTCCCAAGATGGCGATAACGGTAGCGCAATGCTCCCTCGCCACATGACGCAGCTTGCTAAAAACCTTCCACCTGTACTCGTCGGCGTACCTGTCGGTAAGGTGTAGGTCGCTAGTGAAAAGGATCCTCTGCTTCACTTTTTGATGTCCTGGTAGTTAACCCCGCCGACCAGTGCGTCCAGTCGGAACACCACGCAGTCATGATGGGGGAAGGTGGCAGTCGGCTTGATGGCGTTCTTTCGTGGACACAGCTTACGGTAGCCCTTGCCCGTGGTAAGTACGAGGTCTGGGCAGCGGTCACCCCGAAGAATAACCATAGGAGCGTAGCGACCGGCCTGCTTGGCCTCGTATCGCGTGTGGAGGAAGATCTCAAGGGGACGCTTGGTGGCCTTCGTTGAGGTTGCCGTGGTGGGCTCGGCGACGTCTCGGTGCCACTCGAAGGAGTGGTAGCGCTTGGCCTCGATCAGGAAGGTGCTGGCGAACCAGTCACCCATCGGGTCGATAGACCCTAGGTCTCCAGCCTGAGCGTCGGCGCTCTTGCCCTTAGACCGCTTGACCGTGGCGCGACCGCCGGACATGGCCGTTCGCCATAGGATATCTTCTCGCTTGCCGTCGCTGATCCACAGGGAGAACATGACCGCCAAGGTGCGTTCGTAAGCCGCACCTTTCTTGCCACCGTAACCGGGAGCCGCCATCAGGAGTTCTCCCCGTACTTAGCGCGGGCGGGGGCGAAGCTCTGCTCGATCTCCTTGTAGCTTTTGATCGCCGCCTTGCGGATGTTGGCAATGTGAGCCACACGATCCTTTGGGTCACTAGCCTCGATCTGCTTCATGAAGTTGGTGGCAGCCGCCAGGGTGTCCTTGATGCCTACGTCGGCACCTCGCCCCGACTTGACGAGGAACTGAAGGCTGGCCGCCTCATCATGAACACCGTAGCCGAACATGATCGGGAACTCGATCTTGCGGTGGGCGGGGCCGCACCTATTCTTGACGATGGTGGCCTTGGACATGACTCCGACCACGCGCTCGTTGCTGCTGACTGTCTTCTTGATCTGCTTCATATGCTGAAGCTCGACCTGCTGGCTGACGTAGAACTTCAGAGCCTTGCCCCCGGAGGTGATGGTCTGCTTACCGAACGGGCCAGCGTTTAGGTTGGCCCTCACCTGCGACATGATCATGAGGGTAATACCGCAGGAGTTTAGGCGGCGGATGTAGCGGCGGAAAAGCTGAGAGAGGAGCTTGGCCTTCTCTACTCCGAAGGTGCCGTCCTCCATCGAACGTGCGACCTCTGCGTTGGTGGTCAGCGCGTCGATGGAGTCTAGGATGATCAGACAGGGCTCGTGCTTCTCCTCGTCCTCTCGCTCTTCCAGCATCGAGTCGAACATCGAAGCCACCTGCTCGACCGTGGCGAAGTCCTCATAGAGGTCGATGGCCTCGGTGTTCAGCCCAAGCGTCTCTGCGTAGTCCGGATCGAAGGCGGCCTCCGTGTCGATGTGAACGATGTGCCCGTTGGGGTACGACATCATGAAGTTCGCAGCGGCCTCGATGCCTAAGAGTGACTTGCCCGAAGCCGACTCCCCTAGGATGTTGGAGACCTTCCCGACGGCCCAGCCTCCCCCAAGGGCTGCGTCTAGAAGGGTGCAGCCAGACGAAAAGAACTCGACACCATCGGTGTCGCGGACGGAGGGGGAGGGGAGCTTGGATTTAGCCATGTTGCGGTAGTTGCGTAGTGGTGGTGGAGGCGGAGGGAGTCGAACCCTCGTCCTCGAAGAGCGTGGGACTTTACACTTGGGCAGTAATCGTCCTGCTTTCACTGCTCAACGAGTCGATACCATTTCGCCCCCGGAGTAAAGGTGCCGGGTGCCGGGGCGCTTCAACGGGTTGCCCCTCCACGTTCCCCCGGCTTCTGGCCCGGCGTCTCAGGCCCCATTCCTCGGGGGCGGCAGGTGCTAGTCCCAGGTCCTGCACCTAGGTTCATCGTATGAGTTCACCGGCATACTATCGGGCAGGTACTCCCGAGTGGAAAGAAGACGAGGCGGCAGTAAGCCAGTCCCCGCCTTTGTAAGGTGGGGCCCCCAGTGTGCGCTGAGGGCCCCAGGGACTAATCAGTCCCAGTCGAGGTCGGCGTTGTCCGCACCGAAAATGTCCTCAACATTGGCCGCCGGGGCTCCGTCTCCGGGCTCGACAGCGACCTGGGGTTCTTCAACCGGAGCCGGGGCAGGCTGGGAAGACTTGGGGACAACCCCGTCATGGGCACTAGTGGGGGCCGGGTCGCTATCGAACCCGGTAATGCCCATGACACGCGCAATGTGGGCGGCCGGATAGGCCACCAGAAGCTCCTTAAGGGAGTAGCCCTCAAACTCGTCAAGCCACGCCTTCATCTGCGTATCGTTAGGTGACAGCGGCGTGGGCTTTGGGGCGATCTGCTCACCAGTATACTTGGTGTTGATCCCCTGTCCGTCGCGCTTGAACGCAACGTCGTGCCCCTCGTAAGGATCGTCAACCATCCGGAACTCCCCGGTGTCAACATCGTCCATCTGATCGACGATGTTGGCGTCGATGGAGGCTGGCATGGACCAGAACTTGATCCCCTCCTCAGGCTTGGAACGGTCCACAAGCAGCGTGAAGCGACGCGGCTTGGCACGAAGACCGTTGGCCTCCTTCTTCGCCTCTTCCTTGGCGGCACCCTCAGGCATACGGCTGGCTGCAAGTGAAGCCTTGAGTTGCTCCGCGCAGATCGGGCACTCGCCCTTGCCGCCCGTGATCGACTCGTCGTTGTGGTTCAGGCACAGGTACGAGGCGCGGTCTGCGCCCACCCCGTAGTGAACGTGGATCGTCACGGAGTGGTTGGTCTCACCCGGAACCCCCATGAGACGGATCCGGTTCTTACCCTCGGCGGGCTTGAACGACTGTAGGTCTCGGGTGTAGGGGGAGTCGTACCCTTTGCTCTCTTGGGCTCGGGCGTTTCGGAGTGCCGCACGCTTGGCGGCGATTCGTTGTTCTCTGGTCTGGTTACTCATGATGTTGATGCGTATTACGCTGGTTCTATGTTACGGATGAGATGCCCAGTTGGGCGAAATAAGTCTCAGGACTTCATGGAAAGTCGAGCTTCGGCGATGGTGGCAGGATCAGAGGTGAACTCTTGATTGTAGATCTCGACCAACTCGCGAAGGGCGTAGCCACGGTTCTTGTAACCGTCAGCCAGGATTGACCACTTGTCGTGACCCTCCTTCAGGTCGATGTACCGCTTCTTGTCGGCGATCACCTGCGGGTCCGTGGTCACGGTCGCCTTGATCTCGTCAACGGTGCGCTTCTTGCTCAGGTCTTCCTTGACGCGGAGGAAGACCAGCGCCTCGGTCTCGGCGCAGATCTCCTTCTGACGCTCGGCTTCCCAGCGCAGTGCGTGCGCCTCGGCCATGACCTGAGCGCAAAGCTCGACCTGATCTAGGATCTCTTTCTGGAGATCCAGCTTGTCCACCCGGAGCCGGGTGACGTAGTAGTTGTAGTCTTGTGCCATGCCTCTATGATACGGCCCCCGTTTCCACTTGCGGCAACTTTCTGACAAAAAGATCAACCCAGCACAGGTACTGGGTTGATCAGAAGGTAGCGAAGATTTACCTTTACCGCACGCCCTCATGCCGGGAGGCTAGGGAGTGAAGATCGTGATGAGCGCGTCTCGGATCTTGTTCGCCGACATGACCCTAGCCATGACGGCGTTGGGGCTCAGGGCAGGGTCTGTCTGAACATCCGAAACGTAGAGCGCCATGGGATCAACCATGGGTGCCGCCCAAGCTCGTGGAAGGATGAGGAACTGGAGGGACTCCGAGGCGAACTTGCCGTCGCCGTCTAGGTCAGCGAGGGCAAGGCGTGCCTCGTCGATGTCCGACTGAGGTCCAGCCACGCCCTCAAGTCGGACGAAGATGATCTCAACATCCTCCCACTGATTGACCGACACCATGGGCGGGCCGGGGTCGGTGAAGTAGGGAGGGCAGCCCGCGAGCATCGGGCTGAAGAGCAGGGTCAGTAGTGCTAGGAAACGAAGCATCAGTTCTCCAGTGGGTCTTTCGGGAAGTCGGCGTCAAGCTCGACGTCTGGCTCCGCCACGGTCACAGGATCGTAGCGGCGGGGAGGAAACTCCCCATTCGCGATTCGATCAAGTACCACGTTTGAAGCCGCTGTTGCCTTCTCTCGCGTCGTGTAGACTCCTAGGTCTACCACCGACTGCCCTAGCAGGTAGGCAATCACCGCGTAGGTGATGTCGTGCATCGCCTCGGGGGCGAGAGCGATGATCCCGTTTTGATTTAGGATCACCATCACTACCAGCCCAGCAAGGGCGGATAGCTTCTTCGAAAAGTTCTCAGTCATAGTCAGTCGGGTTTGGGGATAACCCTATCAACGACGCCTGCCACGGCGGCAGGCACATTTCCAGAAGCTGCCAGGGCTAGGGCGCCTACTGCGTCTACGAGTAGGCGAATACCGCGCTGGACGGTTGCTCGGTTCTTGCGGCTTAGTTCGCATCGGTGTGCGGATAGCATTGAGTAGCCCGCAAGTCGGATCAGCTTGAGGGCGTCCTTGTCGCCCTCGATGGCGGCGACTGCGGCTACTGAGGCGATCTGCCCATAGAAGGCGGAGACATCTTCAGCCGCGCCTTTAATGTAGTCGCCATACTCGTTTGCCCAAGTTACCCCAAGCTGCTTGAGAGTACCTTTGATATCACTCATGGCAGTAGGGCTCAGCGAGGTTTCTTGGTTTTCGGCTTGGGCTTAGAGGTCTTCTTCTTTTTAGAAGGACCGTAACCTACGTGCTTAGGCATCTTGCATCAGGGGAGGGCAGGGGGTGTAGGGTCCGGGCTGCGCCCGGTCGCGTCGGATCACCTCCAGTAAAGGCCGCAGCCCGGAGAGAGGTAAGGGTCACCCGGCATATTAGAACGGGGCCATACGCCATTGTAACACAAGGCAGTCTATTTTCCTCACATACTTCCGCCAGTTGCCCAGGACTTGTCCTTAGGCTTGGGCATGGGCTTAGGCTTCATGCCCTTCCCGCTGCCGTATCCGATGTACTTCGGCATAACTATCTCCTATCTACGGTTGATTCGCCGACCAGTGGGAGACGTCTTCCACTTGACTCGCCGACGACCTCTCTTCTTCTTGCGGATAGCTCGCTTCTCAGCTTCGCTCATCCGGGCAAGGATTGCCTTAGGGCGGCAGGCGGGGTACTTACGCTTCTCGCCTTTCCTTCGACCGCACTTCTCGCCGGTCTTGACATCCCGCCAGTCTTGGGAGAACCACTTAGCGAGGCTCCCTGTGCTCTTGGCTGCCATCAGGACCACTTCCCGCCGCGGCGCTTGTACTCTTGAACAGCCCAGCCGTTGGCGTAAGCTGAGGGGTAGACCTTGAACTTACGCTTGGCAGCAGAGATGACCGAGCGCCACAGCCCGGGGTTCTTCGGTTTGGGCTTAGCGGCCACGCTTTTTAGCCTCACCATTGCCAGCATAGCCTTTCTTTTTACCGTCTTGATTCGCCATATTTATCACCATTTTTCGCGATTAGACCAGTAAGCCGCGCTAAGTTTTCCCTTAGCGATGTTCTTTGCGTGCCTCGCCTTGAAGGATTTACGCCGGGCCTTCTGTGCTGCGGTCTTAGGGCTCTTGCCCGCGCCCGACACGCCCTGCTGTCCAAAGCGGATTAGCTTGATGGTGGACCCCACCTTTGCGAGGACAGCGTGTGACTTTTTAGGGTGATTTGGTGTTCTTTTAGGCTTATTGTAGCCGCTGAAGCGCTCCCCTCGATACATAATAGCCATTGCTTTATTATAGCATCCTAGTCTATTTTTTTATGGGCACAGCACTGACGAAAGCTGGCGAATGGCGGCCCTAGCGCTCAAGACCTTTAGTGCCGGAACGTCGTGGCGGAGTTGACGCACGGCTAAGTCTGCTAGGGCGACTCCATGGTCAAGATCGGTTCTAATCAAGGTCAGGTCTTTGTATAGCGCCAGCTTCTCCTCCATTCCTTCGTAGAGCCCTGAGTCAATAATGTCCTCTACGGTTCCAAGTTCCGCTAGAATCTTCTGCGCCCCCCTCTTGCCGACGCCCGGCACTCCTGGGATGTTGTCCGCTCGGTCGCCTTGGATGGCAAGCAGGTCGGGGATCTGCTTGATCTGTACGCCGTACATCGCCTGAGCGTGCTCCTCGTTCCAGTGTCGGCGGCCTTGGGGGTCGTAAATCCTTACCCTGTTAGTAATTAGCTGCGCCATGTCCTTGTCGGTCGAGCAAATGACGACCTCGTCCGCAGGTAGTTGGGCTAGGGTCCCCAAGACGTCGTCCGCCTCCCATTGTGGATCGACGAAGGTAGGTACTCCCGCTTCCCGACAGCCCTTCCGGATTAGGTCGAAGAAGTCGCTCTGCCCCTCGGGCGCGTCTGGGCGGTGGCCCTTGTAGTTAGGGTCAACAGATACTCGGTAGAGCCCGGCCCTAGGGGGATCGAAGGCGATGGCGAAATGCGAGGGGTGCTCAGAGTCTACTAGGTCTCTGAAGAATGAGAAGAAGCGACTGCCTTCTGCCCCACGGTTCTTCTTGCAAGCGTGCCATGCCCGGTGCAGTAGCCCCGAACCGTCGATCAAAAGTAGCTTACTCAAAGGGATAGCAGAGCGTCCGCCGCCTGCTGAATCGTCCCGGAGTTGATGATCGTGCGGGCCGCTTTCTTAACAAGAACGGCCGTGTTGACCTCGGACTCGTGGCCGTTCACCGGCCCGAACCCAGGCCGGTCGATTGCCACCACCTCTCCGCCAGCATTGTTGACGAAGTCAAACTCATTCTGGTATCTGATGTCTGTGATAATCACGCTGACATCCGGGGGAAGCTCCATGAACTCCTCTCGCAGGCTATCGACCCAGAAGTCCTCCCTGAAGTTTCGCAGGACCTGCCCCAGATTCTGTATCTTCTCTCGGGTCTCGTAGGTACTGCTCGCCTTCCGCTTCTCCAGTACGTCGAGATTGTTGTTGTAGCTTGGGTCGATAGCCAACAGCAGGCGCTTGACTGAGTCTCCGAAGGCCAGCCTGACAAAGCCGTGGTCCTCGACCAGCTTCTCCGCGATGGCGTCCTTGCCGGTTCGGGGGTATCCCACAAGTCCAATTACTTTCATGATTCGTCCTTCTCCTGAGGCTCAGGTGCCTCTTCTAAGAAAACCTCTAGCTCAAGGATGATGTCGTCGAGCTTCTCGTCGAGCTTCTTGAACTGCATCGTCGTAGGCATCCATGCCTCAAACGCCATCAGACTGCCGGCCCATCAGCCTCCAAGGCCGCCATCAGGCATCGGTTGATCGCGTGGGCCAGATCAGTTGCCTGGGATGGAGAGAGGACGTCGTAAGTCCTTACTACTTCACTACTTCCGTCCGAGGTCTTCACCTCGTTACTCACCTCGAAGCCCACCGCTCGGTTCAGGCAGGTGACTTTCATCGTGGTATATCCGCAGTGAAGGGTGTAGTTGTCGGCCTGACAGGTCAGGCCGTAATGAAGGGTGCTGGGATTCGGCATACCCTTATGATACGGCAAAGGGCCGGCGATGCCGGCCCTTTCCCTTATTTATCTAGCGGCTTCCTTGCAGAAAGCTGACGCTTGCTTGGGCGACATGGCACCGGGGTCCTCGATGCCCTCCGGCAGGGCAAGGACTCGTGCTCGGGCCAACGACAGCTTTGACTCCATCTCGTAAGCGTGGCGCTGCGCCTCGGCGTCGAGGCACAGGTAGACCTTCTGGTACTTGCGGGCAAGGTGCGCGAGCATGACCTGCTTCTCCTTGCCCAGTGACAAGCCGAGCAGTGCCACTGAGCGGACGCCGTAGGGGCTTCCGTAGAAGTCAAGCTTCATGGCGTCGAGGATCCCCTCGCAGATGATGAGCACCTTTCCCGGAGGAGGGTCCGAGAGCACGGTCTTGTTGCCCGTGAACCTGCCTCCAGTCACCCCTGCCTTCTGGTCGGCTGCGTCAAAGCAGCGGTCGAAGTTCCAGATAGCAGTCTTGAGAGCCTCGCCTCCGGGGTGGGCGTAGTAGCGGGCCTTGTGCCCAACAACAGTCCGACCGACGTAACCCTTTACTCCACCGCCACTTCTGACCGGGAACCACACCCGTCCTGCGGACTGGCCCTTGGCTGCGTACCTCACGTTGTACCTGCGGCAGACAAGCTCGGTCTGCACGTTGAACCCGCGCTGCCTCAGGTAGTCGATGGCTGGCTTTGCAGCCCTCGGGTTCTTCGTGGCAGGGAACGTGTCCGGAGGGGCCATGGCGTCGTCGATCTCCGCACGCTCATGGCGCTTGCGGACACCCGACTCCTTCGCCACTCGGTCCAGCCGTACCCGGATTGCCCCGTGGTCTACAGCGATGTCCTTGCAGTACTTCTTGCAGACCTCGACCGCCGACTTCTTGTCGCACGCCAGGAAGGCTTGGACGAGGTACACCGGGGACCTTCCCCGGTGGCTCTGGTCGCGCCAGCAGCCCCACCGGGAGTCGTGGGTGTTCAGGCCCATGTGGTGAGACGGATCGTCTCCACATAGTGGACAGGCCACACCAACGTGACCTCGGGCGACGTTGGGTCCGCGCTCGACGAAGGGAATACCGTGGTCCTCGCAGAAGGTCGGCCAGTCGAAGCTGTTGAAATCTACGGTCATTGTCCTTCTCCCAAGAGCATGCCGCGCAGCACCGCAGCGTTGACTTTCTCCTTGTTCTGTAGGTTCGCTAGGATGGTCTCATCCACGGAGCCCGCGATCACTAGCTCAAGGCAGGTGGGACTGTGGGTGCTGTCTCCTCGAAGCACCCGGTGCTCCATCTGGTGTCGGTCGATCTGGCTGTCCGGGGTCTCGTAGAAGACGATGGCCTTGGCCTCCGGAAGGTTGACTCCGTACCCGATGGCGAGAGTCCCGACGATGATGTCGTACTTGTCCGTGTGTCGGAAGTCATGTAAGTACTGCTGTCGCAGGGAGTTAGGAGTGTCTCCGTCGATGCGACAGAACTTGCGCTTCTTCTTCTCTAGCCGCTCACAGATCACATCGGCGGTGCCCTTGAACCAGCAAGCCACGAGGGTCTTGTCGCCGGGAGGCATCTGATCCAGGGTGTCGTCCAAAAGGTCCAGCTTGGGGTTCTTGGGGAACTTGATCTGGATCTTCTCAAGCTCGTCGGGCATGGTGACGTAGCCCGCAACCACCTGCCTCATCCTGAGGTAGGTGTTCTCGATCTGCTCCTGATCACCCTTGGCCTTGCGGATCTCCTCCAGCAGGTTTCCGTAGATCCTCTGGGTCGAGTCGGGCAGCAGCCCAACCCTTTTGATGAACTGACCGCCCGCGAGCCCGCCCAGCATATCCGGCATCTCGCCCATCTCCTTGGCGTCGTACCTGATGGAGACGTTCTTGATCCTCTCGTGCAGGTGCTCGGTATGCTGGGGCTTGAAGTGGTAGTCCACCCGCGTGCGGCCCCTGCCGAACTTCTGCTTGGTCTCCTTGAACATAGCTTGGCGGTACAGGCTGATGGTCTCGCCAAGGGTGTAGCCTCCATCGACCAGCCGGAACTGAGGCCACAGGTCCTCAGGCTTGCCGTTCATGGGCGTGCCCGTGAGCATCAGGCGGACAGGTATCGCGTCCATGACCTTGGACAGGGTCTTGTAGATGACCGTGTTGGATCGGCGCATATAGGAAGACTCGTCGAAGATGATCATGTCGTAGTCCTCCACCAGCTTCTCGATGGCGGCGTGCTGATCGACCTTGGAGTTCTTGGCCGCGCCCACGCGCTGGAGGAACATGGCTACCGTGCAGCCGACCATATTCGGGGTGGGGTCGTCCCACCGCTCCTTGTTCTCCTTGGCGGTCCCGTCGAGGCCCACGAAGTTGATCGACGGGAAGTTCTCCATCTCCCGCCGCCACTCGCCCACGACGGTGGAGAACGGCGTCACCATCAGGCAACGCTCGGCGGTGCCCTTGCTCAGGTGCCAGTCGAAGATGGACGCGGCAGTACGGGTCTTGCCCATGCCGCAGCCCAGCAGAAGGACCAGACCAGGGATCCGGGTGGCGAGCAGGGCGCACCTCTTCTGGTGCTCCCACAGCGGGCAGGGCGGGCTGAATCCAGCCTCCTCCAGCGCAGCGTCCACCTGCCCGAGGGGCACCTGCTTTACCTGCTCGATGTCCCGCATCTGCCGGGTCATGAATTCCTCGATCTTCTCTTTTGCGTAACCAGCCATCAGAGAATCGTCTCCACCAGCGCGTCACGGGTGCGGTCGCCATGGCCTTGCATGGGCTGCGAGAGCATATCGCCCTCCATCATATCGTCCCACTCGCAGGAGGAGAGGCAGAACTGGGAAAGCGCGTAGTTTTGTGTGATGCCAATCTGGAAGCGTCCCCGTCCTCCTCGGTTCTTGGCGACGAACAGCCGGGCGAACCCGACGGAGTGCTCCTCGTCCGTAGCCATCAGGGTGATCAGGGAGTCGGCGGTCTGGACCTTGGAGAAGTCCTCCCCGATCTGGTCCTCGGTGATGACCTTGGAGTTCACGCCGGAGCGGTTGGACTGGGTCACCGTGGCGACCGCCATGTTCCGCTCCTGGCTCAGACCCTTCAGGTCCTCGTAGATGAGCCGGAGGCTGCCCCGGATGTCGTCCGCCCTCTTCTTGAAGAGGTCAGCGTAGTCCAATACCAGCAGGTCCGGGACAAACCCAGAATGCATGGCGGTGGAGTCGAGGTAGCCTTTGAGCCGATCCGTGGTCATGGTGTTCTGGGGGAAGGACTTTACCCGGATGTTGGATAGCCATCCCCGCGCCTTGTCCACGTTATTCTCCATGCGAGAGCGGGCGCTGCCATCTTGCAACGTCGGGCGGGGGCCGTCCTCGAAGACCACGCGAGTCATCCCGTCGTACTGACCGTCCTTGGTGGCACGGATCTTCAGCACGGACTCTACCTTGCCGGCCTCGGCGATACCGAAGGCTCCCTGGTAGAGTCGCTGCATGACCTCGCCCTCGTCCATCTCGAAGGACAGGTAAGCTACCTTGTGCCCGCGCTTGGCGGCCTGTCGCGTGATGTGCGCGAGGTACATCGACTTACCCCGACCCGAGGATGCCATGAGGCAGTGCAGTCGTCCTCGGGCGGGACCGCAGCGGTGGGAGTCAATGGCAGGGATGCCCGTGGGGATGATCTCGTAGTCGTCCTTGGTGAAGATCTCCGACAGGCGGTCGATGTCAGACATATCCGCGCCAGGGTCGAAGAGGTCAGCCATCGGCTCGATGGATTCCCGCACCGCAGCCTCGGCTGCCTCCAGACCCTCCATGTCCCGACGGTCAAGCCCCGTTCCCTGCTTCAGCCAAGCCTTGCGTAGCTGGGACCAGCGGGCGAAGTTGCGGGCCTGCTCGATGATATACGACGGCTGGACGCTCCCCTTCAGGTCTTCCATGGATTGGAAGACCATGTCGTATGCGTCGGCGCTGGCCTCATCCTTGACCCCCAAAGCGTGAATGACGTCAAAGGTATGCTCACCTGGAACGGCCCCGTGCTTCGCCCTGAACTCAGTGGCTGCCGAAGCGACCTGCTTGTAGTACGGGTCGTATGCTTCTATAGGAACGAGAGCGTCCAAGATTGGGGCGCTCTCGTTATCGAAGCAGAGGAGGGCGAGGACACCTTCCTGGATGTTGTTGGCAAGGTCCATGGTCTCTATGATACGGGCGAACTCTTGCTGAACAGCGAACGAACCATCAAAAATTGACTGGGGCTGGCGTTGCAGCCGGGGAAGGCATTGACGACGTAGGCCGGAAAGTCCGGCAAGCGGTTTAGGATTACGGTCGGAAGCATGGGCGCCTGTCCCTTTTCTACTAGCCGCACGGCAGTCTCGACTACGAAGGGCAGCGATGTTCGTAGGCGGTGCTCGTCCTGCTGTCCGGTGGCGTGCTCGATGAACACTCGGATGTCTTCGGCTCCGCTAGCGAGCCTTCTCCTCTTATCCGGGTTAGACTGCACGGCAGAGAAGGCTGGCATACGTAATCCCCGAGAACTTAAGGACTTACGAACGGCGTCCCAGACGTACCCGTCCCAGGTTGAGGGCCCTTCGTCCGTGCCTGCAAGCAACATATCGACCGTCTTCCGAACCTTCATGAGTGACTCGGAGTCAAGGGCGCTGATGTGGGACAGCAGTTCTGCGATACTCATCGCTTCTCCCAGCCTACATAGGACAGTTCTGATTGGCGTCCGGGACCTTGGCGGCGATACCATGACAGCGCGGATTGACTTAGGCCAAGCTCTGCCGCCGCCTCCCTTAGCGTACTCCAGGACTGTGGAGGGCGCCCATCCTTAAACCTCACTACCAGCTTACGCATATTTCGGGCCACCTTCTCTCCGCTGCACAGCCAGACCTTTGAACAGCATCGCCCGTTGCCCCCAATCCCTACTTCCCCCCTGTCGATCCATCGTCGCAAGGTACGCTCAGTAACGCAGAAGTACTTCGCCGCGGAGGCAACGCTGCTGAACCCTCCGGTTCGGCCATCCTCCAGGACTGTGCGTACCACAACTTGGTTGACTGCGTCGCGCACCAGAGGGTCCTGCGCTTTATGATTCAGATGTTCGTCAAAGGATCCATGCGCTTTGTAGTCAGAGGTTGTCATACACTAATAAGATACGGGAACCCAACCTCAGTCGAGGTCGGATTCCCGTTAAAATCCGGAGAAGGTCGCGATGCTTCTCCTGGGAAGTCTACATGGGCTATTGCCGGATCGTCACACATGGTCCGGTCTGTAGGCTGTCTACTGCGACGTCCTGCCGGCCAAGGTCCCCTCGGGGATGACTCCGATCTCGCCCATGGCGCTTCCTTTACTTTTCCGTCTAGTCGTCGTCTACTGGCGCTGCCTCCGCGTCAGGGTCGATCAGAGCGGCTAGCCTCTCGTTGTAGGAATTACGGAACTGTAGAAGTCCCGACTCCTCCTGGATACCTTTAGTAATTCCAGCGGTCACCCCCAAGATCGCCCGCGCCAGCACCTCCCCGATGAGGGCAATCTCCTCTGGGTTTTCAGGCTCGTCAATCGAGGTTAGAAGATCCACCATATCGTATGCGGCCGAAGTTGGGATATCTCCCTGCTCCTCTCCCAGTAGCCGGGCAATGACTGTAGACGCGCGGTACGATTTCGGAACCGCAAGCTCAAGGGCTTGCCCAGGGATGGCTACTGCAATACGAAGAGGGCCCGGCATCTTGACGTCGCAGGTCGCTAGTGCCGCCTGCACATCAAGGATGCGCTCGGCAGGCATCACGACCTGCGACGCGAGCATAACCTCAAGGACGGCTTTCTCGCAAGTCTCGTCTCCGAGAGTATCTGCGACGGCCTTAGCAACAGGACCTAAGTCTGCTCCTTCGGTAAACTCGATGGGTGAGAAGAATTGCATGGGGTGGTGGTGCTTAGGGGTGAGGTACAACGAGTGGCTATGTACCCCTATGGTACGGGAAACATCTAGGGTTGCGCCACAAAAGTATGGATTAGTTCTGCTCGGCTTCGCCTCGCCCAGGCCAGTCTCCCTGACTCGGCTGTCGCCTCGTCTTCCGACTGACCTGTGTTTCTTTCTGAGCTATCTTGGTAGTAAAAACCCGGTGGTTCTCTAACTGAGCGAGCGAAGCGAGAGCAGTGCAGAGAAGCGCCGTGGGAGCGAAGCGACCCCACTGGTGTTTAGTGGAGGGTTGAGGAGCGGTGGGTTGTGTGTTTGTCCTGCCGCCTTCCCTATGATAATACTCGTCGCGGATTTTCAGGTAGGTTTTGGGGTTGAAAATAAAAGTAATTCTTATCTTCCGCAACTCCGGGCGTTTACGTCGGAAATTGAAATCTTTTCAAAGTAGTTGGCTTAGGTCGCGATCTGCCCCGTATCATAACTGGATGGACATCCTAATCGATAACGAGGGCTACCAGTGGCGTCTTCGTGGAGACTCTTCCCAAGTCACGGTGGAGCGCCGAGCGCCCGACGCCAAACAATCGGCCGAGAACCCAGACTCTTGGCTCACGCAGAGCTATCACAACCGCATCGACCATGCTCTGTCCTGGCTTCTAGACCAGCTAGTGCGGATGGAGCTTGAGGACGCCGAGGCGGGTGATTTCGTGGCTCTTGTTGACAGCATGAGGGGATCCATCGACCGGGCTGCTTCTGTATGGCGTTCTCAAATTATGGACTCAGCGTAGCCTCGCGCTGCGAGGATTCAGGCAGCCCCCTGAACGCCCCCTGCTGCAACGAAAAGGCCCCTTCCAGTGTAAGTACTGGAGGGGGCCTTTTCGTTCTCTACGGAGGCTCAGGGGGCGACTTAGAAGTCACTGGTGATAGTCATGCTGACGCTTACGTCGAAGATGGTCCTGTCGGATATATTGTAGAAGAGGGGGCCTTCGCCATATGTCTGGATACCCGCGGCGAAAACTAACCATAGTGTTCCGGGAGGAAGCTGAAGGTTCACTCCCGTCCGTGAGGTAACGTGGGTGAACTTGTAGGATGCGCCTCCAAGGGCGGGGTCGTCTTCGAATACCGGATCCAAGGTAAGCACCACCTGATCCGTTTCGTTGCAGCACAGGTTTTCTTGGTAACTATGCTTGACCTTTCGGATATCATTCGCGCTGCTAACGGGGTACGGGTTGCCGCTATAGTAATCGTTCTGAGGACGGTGCTGCCAAGTATCAATGGTTCTGGCGTAGATGGTATCGGTCGGATCTTGCGCTTGGGGCGTCGGCCTCGACGGAGAAAATACCACAGTGGGGGCAACGGTTTGCCAACAAACATTCGTATCACCGTCCATACGGACGTCGATGCTTAGAAGCGTAGGCATCCTCGAAGGGATAGTCCCTGTGGCCTCGGCCCTGGGACCTACATATCGGTACAGCGGATACTTCTGGGCACGGGTTAACGCCCTAGTGGACGTATAGGTATTGCTGCTTCCCACCTGGATCGAGGTCTCTGGTCCGAATTGCCCCGGCTGAGGAAGTGGATCCGTCCTGTCGAATAACATACCAAAACCCCTCTCGATGCCGGCGGGGTTCTGCGACGGGAACTTGCTATACCTCAGGGGGCCGAAGAATCCGAAGGTTCCTGGGCGGTAGACGTTGAACTGGCTTTGTACGATGGTTGTCTCGCTGAAGTCTACCCACTGCCCGGAAAGGTAGGTCTTATTAGCTTGATCTGGAACGATCCACCCCACGATGCCCTGCTGAGGTTCCCAACTTTCCCACGCCCCTCCCGTCCAGTGTGCGATGACATTTGTCAGACTATCCCAGATACCTTCACCCTGAGTTACAAAGTAGCAATCGCCAATCTCGGGAGAAGCCGGGGGCGTAACCTCGGTGATAGACTCTAGCCGCGTGACAGTGCTTGCTTCCAGACGATGCACCGTTCGGCTGTTGTACGGGTGCGGAAGCTCCTGCTGAGTCGGAACCCTAAGACTCAGGTTGGGGGTTGTCTCACTCATGTCGTGGCGTCGAAGTAGTCAAATCGAATCTGAATCTCGGCGATACTGTCGAGGCTCTGGTTGTTCGCAGGCCCATTGTATACCGTACCATTCGGTGTGACAGCGAACCTGTCCCACCCGCCAATTGCGATATACGATCCGGCGGGGATGGTCGTGCTGAAAATAGGCGCACCGGCCTTGGCCTTGACCCCTGAGGTCGTATGAGCTTCTTGCGCGTAGGAAAAGGCGCTTGTTGCGAACCACGACGCACTAACTTGATATCCTGGAGCTACTAGCATGGTCCAGTTTGCCGGGAAGGTATCAGTGTTGTCGTCGCTGTAGTAGATGCCGGGAAGAACCGCCGCCGGAGTAAGCGGCACTGACCCCGCGACTCCCTCGTAACCATGGTGCAGGATCTCCACGAAGGTAACCTGCATATCAAACGGTGCCACTGCGACTTGATAGAACTGGATACCGCCGGGTTCAGGGATCTCGCCGGGAGGGTCTTCACCGGCAACACCGGGAGCGTTGAAACCTTGCCTGAAGGTAAGGGTCTGGATCTTCTGCTGGGGAAGCCATTCCGTGCCGTCCCACTGGTAGCGCCCGTTAAGATCCTTAATGTACCCGTATGCCGATTCCTGGATAGGGATACCGCTCCACCCGTATACGTCCTCGGGCACTAGGGCATTCGCTCTCTCAAGTATTCCAAAGAATACGATCAGGTCAGACTCCCGAGTCGCGGCTCCGAAGGTCTGAGTCCAGAAGTCGTCCACGCCCGCCGTCCTTGTCGAATCCAGATCCAAGCTCTTCTCGATAAACCACGCCTGCCCCGGCTCCGGTGTAAGTGGTGTCTGCTGTTCGGATTGGGACTCCAGAACTAAGTTGGAGATAACGTCTAGTGCTCGCAAGGAAAGAGCTAGAACTGGCTCGTTGTTAGTTGATCCATCAAAAAGATAGGGTAGACCTTTGTTAGGCGTCGTCGCTGCCATTTTACCCTCCTACGTAGGTTACCTGAAAGGTGATTGAATGAAAAATCTCATTCTCGTCCGCTAGACTGCCATTGTAAGCCTGGGCGCTTCCCGCATAAAGATCTGATAGGTTAACGCAAAGGTAGCCTACGCCCTCCGCCCCGCGGCGGAATGATGGCAACTCCTCAGTTCCGGAAGGTCCTCCCAGAAAGGAAACCATACCTCTAGCGGCAGCACCTAGTGCGAAACCGTCAGGACCGTTTCCGGCCCCGTAAGAGTTTACAAAGATATCATCATCCCCCTCTGCGTAGGTCCCATCGTACACATTGTCTCCGGGGATGATCCATTCCGGGCCGGCGGCGCTCAAGTCCGCCCCGCTCGCCCTCCTACCCTGAATAACGATATCCGCTTGCTGAGGAACGGTGGTTGGATCAATCGTAGGCCGCTGCGCGACCAGGGCCACTTTTGGAAGAACGAAGGGAAGCACTGGTTGCTTGTAAGGAGTACCGGCTTCCGATTCCTGAGTCTCGAAGGACCCAGGAATATCAGACACATACCCCATTCCCCAGGTAGTGCTGGGGTAACGGAACTCGTTGTCCTGCTTGATCTGCGTAAGGCCGTAGGTAACATGGCAAGAAACCTCTACAAGTCGGTGGGGCGAGCTTACTGTCAACGCAGTGTACCATCGGTCGGCCAAAGCGTACTCGTCGATAGCCTCACGAGTCATAGTGAAGCTTGTTACCTTACGCTTTGTAGGCCGACTCCATTCGCCCCCGACGTAGGTTTTGAATACTCCCTCCGACTTGTCGTAAGCGTAGGCCCCTTCCCAAATGGGGATGGCGTACCAGCGCAGATCTCCGAAGGCTGCTTCCTGAGTAAATGGGTTCGTCACAAGGGTGGCGTCCGCCGCGTATCCCCACACCAGGAAGCTATCCACTTGAATAGTTTCCCAGAACACTCCCGTAGGCGCCTGACTTTGGTCTACGGCCCACACCTTACCCGCGTCCGCAAGTCCTAGTTCGGGGGGCTCTTCGGTAATCGTCAAGCTTTCAAGGGCTAGCGTGCTCAGAACGTCAAGCCTAGTAAGGCTCTCGTTGATAGAGGCGTAGTTGCCTGTATCATTCTCCTTGAGAAGGGGTAGACCGATGTATCTAGTTCTACTCATAAGCCGGAAGGTCCTGTTCTGTGACCGGGGAAGTCATGTAGTTACGGTCCGAGCGAACACCAACTCGGAAGTTAGCAGGGTTAATGCCGTCTATGGTCATATCCTGGTGCGAGTACGTGTACTTCTGCTCCACGATGTCGTTCACGGTTCTAACCAGAGTGAGGCTCTGATTTGCCTCTCTTTTGAAGATGGTTAGCGTGAAGGTTGTTCCGGTCCTTCTGATCTGCTCAGTGTTGCTGGGAAGCAGGGGGATAGGAACCGGCGCTCTGAAATTCCATTTGATCAGGTAGTCCCTGTCTCGGGGAAGCTCCTGCCAGTAAACCCCGAAGGGTAAGCCGGTGTCGGGATCAGTGCCGACATTGAAATCAGTCACATCTTCCGGGGGGTAAGTGTTTACCGGGTCCAGAGATACAGGAGTGTGCTCTAGGATACACCGGAAAACTTGGATACCAGCCGCAGCATCGAAGGTACGAACCTGATCGCCCACCGCGTAGGGGGCCAGTCGGAAAAAGGACCAAGGGAGCAGTGTGGACCCTGGATCGACGGCCACGGTTCGGATGTTGGACACCGGAAATGGGCGACCCGCTGAACCGAAGTTGTCGGACAAGCCTCCAGGGTTTCCCGTGGCAGGTATATCGACTTCGGAGTCCCACTCCGACACCTGTGCGCCTGCGGGAACGGCAAGGTAGCGGTGCTCTACCCGGTCAACCTTATCGGTATCGACTCCAACCAAGGAAAGGGTGGTCTGCTCGATCAGAACAACTGAGCCGCCAGCCTCGTGAGAGCCAGACCTCTCTTCTGTATTATACAGACCACGAAGCATTTCTCCAGAGAGGGCATAGGTGTTTTCATAACCAAACTCTGGGTCCTCAACAAGCTCGGCATTCTGGAAAGAAACTACCTCTCCGTCGATGAAAAGAAGAGCACGCCTATCGTATGTCTCCTGCACGTTGCTGACGTTGTAAAGCTCGCCGTTATACAGGCGAACTCGAACGGGTTCCTGTAGGTAATTGATTACATCCAAAGCCCCTTCCGGAATAGGATCCAGCAAGACGCCCATTGTGCTCTCCAGTACCCCGCCCGAAACGTCGGCTCTCACATAAGGGGAATAAGCATAACCGAAATTCGCGATTCCGAAGGAAAATCGCGTTTGGTCAGATGTATAGTAGGAAGATCCCCGATAATCCGCCCCGTAGAACTTAGCCGCAGTTGCCAAGTAAACTGCCGGAGTATCGAAGTCTTGTAGGGAAAGCGGTCCGATATCAAGAACCTCTGCCGCCATCTGCGGTGGGACGTAGAATGCGTTCTGACCGATAGGGCTGGCGCCGTCATCCGTGTCCATCTGAGGAAACTCTTCCGTCAGACCATAGTCCCTATAGCCACTTAGGGCCATTCTGCCATCGGCGCCGCGCTCAACGGCGGTAACCATGATGCGCCAGTCCTGATCAAGAACGTCGGACAGCGTTACAAAGTCCCCGGCACGGATGTGTCCCCACTTAGGTCCGACGATAAACTCTACGGTCTGCTCGTACATACTGCCCTGCCAAGTAGTTCGCTGCGCGATTTGGCGGGCCTCAGTAGCAGTCAGCATCAGTCTCGTAAGGTCAATTTGATTCAACCGGCCAGAATCTAGATCGGGGCGCGTGAATAGCTGACTACCGTCCCCGTATCCGTTGTCACGATCAGTGTACTCCACTGTAGTGGTAAGCACTTTCTCCGTGCTCGGATCCTCCGTCACGATCATGAGAGCCTCAACTTTGCCGTCCGACACAGAGGACAAATCTCCTTTCGGAATGTCGTGCGTAGGGGAATCTATCCTCCTCCTGAATACGATCTTTCCGCTGTCCTCTAGCACCGACAGATCGTAAGCAATGATCAGAGGCTGTAGGATGTCCAGTCCGAAAGGGGTCGGCCACCAGTATCCGTAGACACGCTCCGGAGTGCCTCGCAGAGCCTCGACGTCAATAAGATCGGGAGTAAGATCATGAAAGACGCAGCATATTCGGTAGATCGCCTCCTGTAAGGTCAGCGGGTCAGTGTCCTGCTGCACTAGAACCTCGGCGTTAGGCAGCCTGGACCCGAAGTCCGTAAGGTCCAGGTTATTTATTACGAGGTGGCTGAACTTGGTGAGAGCGGGTGTGGGTCCGGGACCCTCCTCGTTAACGATAATCGAAATCTCTGACGTACTCTCCCCGTCGCGGATAATAATGCTACGAGCCAAATCTTCGTCGAACGCCTCGGACTCCTGCTTTAGCTCGATAGGACCTGACCCGTCAGAGACGTCTTCGCGGTAAGCCCTTACCTGGATCGTACCGTTGCTGCCGGGCACTGAGGTAGTACCAAGCGGAGTGTCCCAAAGACCCTCAGTAAAAACGGACCAAGTAACTCTTCCAGACGGGAAGTTAACACGGGGATTGTTATAGGTGTTACTCGCAGGAGTGACAGCCAGTCCCTGGTAGAAATCGTTGTTGAAGTAACGAGGGGTGTCCGGGACGGTGTCAGTGGACGCGGGCCGAAAGATGAAGTTATCTTTCCAGTATTCCCACTCTATTTGAACGTAATGCCTGCCCGCAGGCTCACCGCCCGAACCCTCCGGCAGGACTCCGGAACCCACTAGGTTTAGAGGCGTATCGGATTCAACGCCATTTCCGAGGTCACGGCCCCCGAAAAGAGTGAACCCGAAATCGCAAATAAGAGAGTTAACTACCGAAAACTCAAGACCTTGCCGGAACTTGTTCGCGAGCGACCACTCTACAAAAGACTCCCCGGCAGGGATCTCCGTTTCGGGGGACTTAGACTGGATGGTGTAGATCAAGCTTACATAGCCCGATCGCTTCTCGATGCTTTCGTAGATCTCGTAGTCAGCCGAGGAGGCACGAAGTTGGTCCCCTCCGATCAATCGAACCTTGCCGTCTAGCCACAGCAGGTTAACCTCGGTGCCCGCCGGGTAACTGCTGAAGGGCTCAACATTAGTGTCTATCCCCGTGCGAGTCAGGGCGAAAACACCGTCGGTGTAGTACTTATCGGGACTGCCGGCTTTTCCGCTACCGCCTCCCTTTCCACCAGACTCGCCTTTAACGTATCTAGGCTTAATAGGAGCGTAGTAGAGAAATCCTGGAATTCTATTGTAGGGGCCAATGGCGTGGTTGTGCGGATCCCCCTCATCCAGCCCCGTAATTCCAATACCCTTCGCTTCCCCGCTCTCCGGGCTTTTGAATAGCCTGGGAAGGATGAAAGCTGAATCAATGTAGGCGCCTGCGATAGATCCGATCGCGCCCCAGGCGGCGGCGGAGCTTGCAGCGGCAATACTGCCGCTGACTGCGGTGGCAGCGCCGAGACCTAGTCCCACGAATGAACCGCTGGCGGCAAGGGCCGTGCCGGTAGCCAGTGCCGTGCCCGCGCTGGCGCTGGCTATCGCAGAAAACGCTGCGCTTAGTGCGATTGTTGCCATTTTCCCTCGGGAACTCTAAACACGGAGTGGATGTTATCTTTCCAGGAGTCAAGCATATCTACCACAATCTTCTTTTTGATCCCGTAGCCGTGTACGATCCTACCGCGTTCCGTTACAATAGCGAAGTGATAAGGAGACTTATTGGTGTCCTTGAAGTGAAGAAGCAGTATGTCTCCTGAGCTAATATCGTCAACCGAAACGGAGTCCAGTTGGCTAGATACCCTCCTAAGAAGATTCCTGTGATCAGGTCGCCTATCGTAAGAGGTTTGATCCTGCACCTCCAAGCCAAGGTCCTGCAAGGAAACCACCAGAAGTCCCAGACAGTCGAGCCCGGAGGCCCTGCATCTCCCCTGATGGCGCCAACGGACGCCAACGTACTTCATTGCGGATTCGGCTAAAGGATGCATCAGGAGGAAGCGGGGGCGTCCACGGAGGCAGAGGACCCCCGGACGTAAGGAGCGCCCTGGTAGTTGGCGAAGTTGTTGAATCCGTTACAGGCCGCTATAGTTTTCTGGCAGCCCTTGAGCGCCGTGAACGTGTCTCCGACCTGAATGCTTTTCGGAAGCCTTTCAGCAATACGGAAGGTCTCGGCTGAGTACTGGATGATAGTAGAAGTCCTTCCTTGGTTATCTCCAGAAACCCACTCGATGACTCCGAAAAGAAGCTGCGAGGCGTCGTTGGTTCCTACCGGGAAACCGACCGAAGAAAATCCCCTGTAATCCTGAATCGAGTCCACCGTAGCCTCACCAGATGAGGGGAATCGGTGATCCGCCTTGTTGACCCCGCAGTACTCTCCGTAAAGTTGCACAACGCACTGACGGGAGAAGATTCCCCCTTTCTTGCGCTTCACGGAGTCCTGGATTCCGCCACAGGTCGTTTGGAACACCTCGCCATCCCACTTTATATCCTGGATGTAGTATCGGTAGGTACGCAGCGCCCCGGCGTAAGGGTACTTAGGGTCTACGATGTATTCGACTACCTCAGCCCCGCGATACACCCCGTTGTTCAGATCGGAGTTTGTAAGAAGGTCGCTGTCAATAGCGCCGGACACCTCTATGCTATAGGCACTACCAGAAAGCTCCTCAGACTGAGCGGAGAGGTCAACAGCATTCGCGACGATGTAGCTGTTTCCTTCGAACTCGATCTCGGAGGAGTTGGTGGTGAGGTAAATAGGGCTTGCGAGCACCGGAGTGATCCGGATAAGCCTAGCCCTCCGGATGGACTCATCCGTGAAGAACTCCTCAACTGCTTCAAGTCCGAGCTTTCCCATCAGCCCATGTACTTATTTCTACGGTTAGAGGTGAAGAATGCGATAACCTCATCGGAGACGATCTTCTGCTTGTCCGGATTCGTCGCACCTCCGGAGGTGTTCACCACCTTCTCGCGGTTTATGCTCTTGTCCGAGTCGTCTAGGCGGTACTGCTGGTTTGTCGGAGGGCCATAGTAGATGTTGTACTGCCCATCCACTCCGCGTGACTCGGAGAAAGCGCCAACACTAAAGTCCTTTACCATTAGCCTGACGTCACTGTTAGCGGCGCTGCTCATGTCCAGCGCGAACCCTCCGGATGCGCGGGAAGATCCCAGGATTCTCATGAACTCTCTGCCGTTCTGGGAGTGGTGGATCATGTCGGTCCAACTGCCGTCAGAGGAGGACGCGGCGTATGCCGGGGTGTACGCCCAGTAGTCCGTATCAGCGGTGGTTCCCGGCTCCGCGACAGTGCCGCCGAGGCCATTTCCAGGGGTGTGCGCCTGCACGCATTTGTAGAACTTATCTCCAGCGATATTCTTAACAAGCTCTCCCTCCGCGTAGTCGCCACTAGCGTCGGTCCATGTACTGTACATGGCAGCGGTCACAGAGTTGGCCTGCTCTTCCCTAGTCCAGATGTTGGACATACCGCAGTCGATAAAGCTGTTGTATAGGAAGTAAGTGGGCACGAAGTATCCGGAACGCAGTACGTTGTTGGCCGGATCTACAGCACGCTTGCGGCTGTCCGAGACAGCGTCCCAACCGTTCCAGTTCACGAAACCCTGCTGGCCGAACAGCGACTCCATGAAGGAAAGGAACTGCCCCTGGACCGACGACCGGTTGATTGTCCCAAACTCATCGAGCTTGCAGGCTGCGATCGAAAGGATTAGTCCGTTAGGTCTACAATCGGTGTAGGCGGTGTCCGGAGCGACGGCAGTGAGGTGAGAGTCGTGCCCGTAGTTAAGAGGGTCTGAGTAAGCAGCGCATCCCGCCGCCTGGGCTCCGGCGGAGCTTCCCTCCAAGAGTACCTTATCCGAGGAGATGTTGTACTCAGACGACCTCTGCCTGATATAAGCAATCGCCCTTTGAACATCCTTCGCGCTCTGAGCGCAGGATCCTGGAGAGCCCTCTCCACCAGGGCGTCTGCCGGCGAGGCAGGCGTTGGCCTCATAGGTAGCCCAGTGTGTGGCGGTTCCTAGAGGCTCATTGTTACTATCTTGAAGAGAGATGTAAGCCTGACTGGCGCCGTAGACGACGTCGTTTACGGAGTAGGGGGCTCCGGCGGCGGGCGACGATACGTCTGGGAAAAACCCGCTGGTCGGGTCCAAAGCATACTCAGCGTCCCCTGCGGTAGGCGCTGTTGCCAAACTGTTTTGAGATTCTGACGCCACGTTGAGGACGAAAACCGTTGCAGCCTCGAAGGGCTCTCCGGCGCCGTCATCGTGATCAAATACCCCCTGCATTAGAGAGCTTCGAGGACCCCAGTCTCTAGTAATGGCAACCTGATCACGAAGTCCCCAGCCGCCTCCTGGAACATATAGATACCCCCAGCGGTCAGTAGCCCCGTTGGCGCCGCTGGCTAGCGTTGGCCTACCCACCAGCATATGCTGATGAGGAAGAGGGCCGTACTTCTCTGTGACGTAGGTGTAGAAAGTTGCCATTAGACGGGCCTATAGTCGTTGGTTCCAGGACGGCCGCCGAAGGCGAAAGCTGTACTGTGGTGGATACGCATACGGTCACGACGATCGTCAGCTAGGCGGCGCCACGCGCAGTTCCACTCGCCCTCCGCGTTACCGACGCCCTCGGGGTCTGTATAATACCAATAGGACTTAGAGTTCCCATTTGTGGTAGTGGCTACCGCTGCGATGCTGTCGAGCCGTCCTTCGGCCGTACCCTCCGCGGGTAGAAGAGTGTGCGGGTAACGACAGACGTAGTCGGCTGCGGAGAGCCCATCGGGATTAATTCTACGGCATAGGCTATCAAGTTCTCGGGCATCCCCGTAGGTATCGCCGTCGGGTAAGAAGTCCGCCCGCTCCTGCGTAAGCACGAGGTAGGCCACCGGCACAGGCACGGCAAGCGCGGGATTAGTGTTGTAGCTTGCGGACTGAAACCTAACAATGTTGCCTGTACCGGGGTAGGCAAAGTCCGGGTATACGCTTGAAGGGTTAGACTGCATGGGGCCGCCCACCTTAAGTTTTAGGAACTGCGTTTCCTCGGCGTTAAGGTCGGGAACGTATTCTTCCATAGAGAAGTTTATAACGGTCTCCCTGGGGCGGAACCACCGCTGCCACTGGCTGCCGCGTCCGGGCTCCATGATAGACTGTAGGGCCGTAGCTGTCACCAGAGCATCCACCTTCTGGTCCGCGGTACCCGCGGTCATGCTCGTCCAGAGTGCTCCTGGGACCAAACCTTTGCTCTCAAAGCTGCTACCCAAGTGGGCCACAGTCCTACCTTTAGCCAAGTTGCTCGGGTAGTCGGTGGCATTGGCGTCAGTGAAAACTCCCCAGTCCAGACCAGACATCGACGCCGTCTTAGACTGCGGAACAACATTCGTTGACGAGTTGCCGAAGGGAAGGGTGCCGCCCCACCAAGCTGACAACGAGCGGTTATTGTCGATCGTGACGAAGGGATCACGGACAGTAAGCGTACCGTAAATGCGGACGTTGGCGTTGTCATCGTCTGATGTTACATCGCCGTCCTCGATGTCAGCATCGCTCCGGAAAACAGCATCTTGGGGCCCCCAGTCGGGCGGCTCGCTGACCGCTACGCCGTCGGCGTCCCCGACCAGATCTCCGCGGTAGGACAGTGAACTCTTGAAGGGGGAGATCGAGGAACGTCCCATGAAGCAAACTTTAGCTTCGAGGTTCCAAAGCACAGGCCGGTCATAATCCCCCAGGGCCTCGTACATCCCAACACCAGGGCCCACCTCTAGGTAGCCTTTTCCCGCGACATGATACTGACCGCCCTGGAAGCCATCCACGAACTTAAAAATAGTTCCGGGCTGGGTTCCCACAAGAACCTCATCGTTACCCTCAAGGTCGCCAATAGCGAACCCGAAGGTCATGGCGGGGTGCGTACTTCCGGGAAGGAAGTCCCCTGACGCGGTGACCTCTACTGTTCCTGCGTCTCTACCGAAGTACCTAGGAATGGCTCCGGAGAAAGCGGTGAACGTGGGCTCTACGGTACTACCCCCGTTACCATACGTGCCTAGGCCGTTCATCGCAGGCACGGTAAGCGCGTTGCCAGTTCCAAAGGAGCGGCAGTTCCACACAGCGTGAAACTGTGAACCCTCGGCGGCAGGTAGGGCCACAGGAACGCGACCCACAGGGCTCACGCTGTCGCGACTGATCCGAATACGACTCTCGTCATTAATGAAGGTAGGCTCCGCATTTAGAGGAGCGAACGCCGACTGCGCGAAGTTAGCGAGTGCGTCCCTTCGAATCTGTAGTCTGTTAATAGCCATGAATTAGAGTGGTACGGATGGGGAAGCCGGCAGGGCGCTTGCTGATCCGAACAGCAGTGCGGGAACCCCCTCTTCGGCTTCGCTGGGGGTTTCTGTCCCAAGGTCGAGACCGATACCGTTCAATAGAGTAGCGGTTCCGTAGTTGAATCCAGTAGGGTCACCCTGGTCTCCAACTGAGCCTGCGGTGCCTTGCCCAGCAACCTGCCAGTCGCCGTCGCCAAGGTTCGCGTATCTATCCAGTAGAAAGACGAATCCCGTGGCTCCGGAAGCGATTGTTCCTATTGTAGCACTACCCCTCGTTTTTAGAGTGATGTCCTGATCACTCCCATTAGAGATAATGTAAATGGGACCGCCCTCGGTGAAGGCTAGGCCGAGGGCTGTATGCAGGTTAAGGGTATTGGAGGAGGCGCCTACCCCCGTAATTACCCGAATGTACCTGCTCTCAATAGTTCCGAGGAACTGGGTGTCGCCCGCCGCTGGGGACCCCTGCTCAATGTAGCTAGAGCCGCCAAAGAATCTCTTCTCTAGAAGCATTTCAGGAAAGCTGGGCTACCCAGATATTCTGCATTTGTCCGGGGTTGTAGTAGCAGTAAATCTGATACAGGCCCCCCGTCGCTGGCGTAACCAGAGCGCCGGAGATAGGATCCAAGATCGTGCAGGGCGAGCCCACATTGTGGATATAGAAGTGAGGCCCGCCTGTGACTACATTACCGGCATTTGGAAGGGCCACCACACCGCCCGCACTGCTGAAGTTGATTCGGTTGTATCTGCCCTGGGTGGCGCTCACTGCAACCTGGACAGGCGATCCGTTACCGTCTGTGCCAGGACTCTCGAACAGGAACGAGCCCCCAAACCAAAACTCGTCCGAAGCCACACCACCGTCCAGGATCTCGGAGATGCCGATGCGCGGAATGCTGCCGTACTTGAACTCCTGGAATGCCACTTCGATGGCACGGTCAGCGTCCTCCTCGAACCTAACAGGCGTGTGGAACTCGAATCCGGCTACTACGTCTTCTCCGTTATCCGGGGCGCTACTCAGCAGAACAGTGCCGGTGCTGTGGTCCACTGTGTAATCGGCAGGGCTGCTAAGGGCTGTAGGCGTTCCGCCAACAACCACGCCTACAACAACAGTGCCCTCGATAGGCTTTGTGATCTTACGAACGTAGTTGTAGTTATCGCTGGAGTAGGTCTTAGTAAGCTGGAAAGATGTAGTTCCTTCGTTGTCGCCAGTTCCGATTACCTGATCTGTGAAAGACACCACCGTGTCCGGGGCGCAGGGGTCGTCGTCGGTGGAAAGGTGATCCAGAGGATCCTTGAACCTAAAGCCGTAAAGAGCGCCTCTCCTAGCGAGGTGGAAAGCTTTTAGCTCCAGAAGCTGCTCAGGGTCTAGAATCCCTGTAGAGACATCTCCAACGTGCTGCGGAACTTCGCGCCGCGCAACCCTCTGCTCCGACCCACTCTGGCTTGTGAGGATCGCGGTTTGAAATCCCCAGCCGAAGGTCGAGTCTACTGCGATCTGCGAGGGGAAGATGGCGTCGTCGTGGAAGCCCATAAATCAACCTCTTCGAGAGAAGCGGGCCATTTTGCGCTCCTTTTGTCTTGAGGTCATACCGAAGGTGTCAGTGGGGGCTTGGAGGTTGAAGTTCTGCACGGTAGTGCTGTTGTTGTTGGTCACGTTGGCGGTTGACCCTGAAGACCCTCCGACCATCCGCACGCCAAGACGTCCCTGGCCGTCGCGGCCCAGAGGCAGGATAGCTTCCTGAGAACCACCCTCTCGCAGACTGTTCAGGCTTCCGTCCTGACCGAGGAAGCTCGCGGGCTGGCTGCCGACTTTTGGAAGTTGATCCAGGAAGGGCACGCCGCCGGAGTAGTACTGCCTGTCCATTGTACCATCCGTGAACACATTTCCTTTGTAACTGGTCGTCGGGATTCCAAACAAGCCTAGGAATGATGAGAGGAATCCGGCGCCCCCGCCCGCGGCCCCGCCCGCGGCCCCTGTCGCAGCACTGGCAGCACTGGCTTTTGAAAGAATAGCCGCCGCAGCCGTGGCGCCCTGGATCATAGCGGCGGCTGCGCCCCCGCCGCCCCCCGTCAACCCGGAGGCAGCCGTCCCGGCCGCGGTAGTAAGAGCGCCGCCTGCCGCGGTAGCCCCGGAGGAGATAGTGGTGGCTACCGTTGTGGCTCCGGTGGTGAGAGTAGCGGCCGCCGTCGAAGATGCGGTGGTGAGGGCTGCTGCCGAGGAGGCTTCTCCGGACAGAGCGTCAGCGGCGGGATCCACGGGCAGGCTTACCGCGGGAAGCTCAATTGCTTCAAGAGCCTCCAGAGAGGGAACAGCCTCTACAGGAAGGTCCACCTCAGGAAGCTCAATTGCTTCGAGAGCGCCCAGCGAGGGAATGGGCGCGACAGGAAGGTCCACCTCGGGAAGGTCCACCTCAGGAACATCCAACTCCAAGGGCTTGCCAAATGCGCCCCCGGACTTCTCGAATATATTGTTGAGATACTCGTCCCTGTCCAGCGAGGGCACAACAGGCGTGACAGGAAGCTCGACCTCAGGAACTTCCAGGTCGGGGAGGCCCGCCTCGTTGATAGCTCTACGGGCCTGGAAGACTCGGTTGCGATCCTTGTCGGAGAGAACGTCGATCTCCTCCGGGAAGCCTAAGTCGAGCGCCTCGCCGACCGGCTTGACCGGGACTTCTAGGCCGAGGTTGTCGATCTGCGCTTGGATGCCGCCGGGGTCCGTCTGAAACTCGACCGGCAAAGAAAGGGGTACTTCGTTAACCTGAGGGATCAAGCCCAGGTCGCCGCTTAGAGAATCAAGTTGCGCGGAGGAGTCGCTGATGAATGCGTCTAGGTCCGCGGAGGCGGAAGCTGTGTCTACACGAATCTCTCCGAAAAGGTCACTAGTGTCAAGCCCTGCGCCAAGCTGAGACGCGAGTTCTGGATCTAGTTCAGCCGATATCGGAGCCACAATAGCAGGAGCTAGCCTTTCCAGTTCGTTGAAAGCGTCCTCAGGATTGCCAATGATAATATCTGTCGGGACCCCAAAGTCCACCCCGTCAAGGGCCCCGCCAAGCTGCTCGAAGTTGGTCGGGTCAACTTCCAGATCCACGGGAACCGGCGGCAAACTAAGGCTGCCCGGGTCGGCCTCGAATTCGACCGGAAGTGAAAGTCCCTCGACGCTGGCCTTAAGGCTGCCGGGGTCGGCCTCGAATTCCAGGGGCGTCTGGTCGAACGAAATCGGACTGCCGTCCGGGCCTACCCTGGTCTCGATCACCTTGCGCTCGACGACGGAGGGCGCCGGGTTGACGATTAGCTCGGTAACCTGCACCGTCTTAGTCTCGACGCCCCCTAGCTCCGACAGAGGTTCCCCGGTGGCTGCCTTTCGGAACTCTTCTTCGACCGTTACCTTGGAGACGGAGGTGTTCACTCCCTCAAGGATGGGCGCTCCGAAGAGACCGTCCTTGTCGAATAGCCCGGTCTTTCCAAGCAGAGCAAAGATCTTGGCCTGTGCGATGGCAGCGATGATCTGCTTTACGAAGCCCTTGAACGCCTCTTCGGCGTCCTTAGCGTTCACAATCACATCAGCTAGACTTCTCGACAGGTTGGTTTGTGCCTGATCCAGAGCCCGCTGCTCCGCTTGGGCGATTCGAACCTTCTCGTTGAAGTCCTGAAGAGCCTCAGTGGCGTTCCTTCGCGCAGCGACTTCAGCCTGAATCCTGGGGAGGGTGTCGGAACTGAAGTTGTTGTCCCTAGCGATCCGAAGAGCCTCCTCCTCCACTGTAAGGTCACGGGTGACTCCTGCCTGAATGAGGGTGGCCTCAGTCTGCTCCTGGAAGCCACGAATGAAGTCTCCGAACTCCTCGGATCGAAGGCTCTTCAGTTCTTCCTGGGTAGTCTTAAGAGACTCCAGGGCCGCCTTATACTCCTTGTTCTGCTCGATTAGAGCGGCTAGCTGCGCCAACTCCTTATCGGTGAAGTCCAGCTTCGAGGAGATCGCCTGGGCTTCGGCCTCCTGCAAGGATGTTAGCTTGCCGCCCTGCTCAATCCGGAGACCGAGGAGCCTGTTCTCCTCCGCAAGCTCCGCGAGGGTCGTGGCCCTAGCATTATCATTAAGTAGTGCCTTGAACTCACGCTGCTGTTCGATATTAGCGGTCAGTACGCTAAGATTGTTCGCGTAGCCGCTAGAAATAACCGAGACATTTGCCAGCGCCAGATTCCGCCGAGCCTCTTCTTCTGCGGTCAGTTCTGAGTTGGCGTCTTTAAGAAGCTTGAGTTGAACAAGCTCGTCGCTGAGTGCATCGGTTTCCGCAACGGTCTCGACAACGAGCTTCAGCGCCCGCTGCTCCTGCCGCTGCAAGTCAAGATCCTTGAGGATCGGATCCAGAAGCTCTCGGGCCCGAATCAGGTTTTCGTTGTCGATCAGCTTGCCCTGCTCATTGAACTGATCAGAGAAATCGAGCTTGTCAGTCTCACGCTGAACCTGAGCGTCGATCAGAGCCTGACGGTCCTTGGCGTCGGCAATGGCCTTCTGGAACTGAACCTCGGCCCGTAGCGTGTCCAGGTTGTTCTCGTTCTCCTGCTTCCTGGCGTTCAGTCGGTTGACGATAGCATCGACGTTCTTCTTCTCTTCCGCCAGCGCGGCGTTCCGCTTTTCAGTCTCTTCCCTGATCCGCCGCTCTGTAATAAGGCGTTCGGTCTCATCGGTCAGAACCTGAGGAGTTGCCTTTTTGAAGGCGTCTGCGACGTCTTCAGCAATACGGAAAAGGTCGGATACGTCGAGTTCATCGGCCTTCAGGTCAAACACAACCTGACCACCCAGCCGGCTCAGGTCCTTTTTAAAGTTTTCGGAGTCAAACTCCAGGATAAGCGGGCGCTCCTCGATCTCTGCGACCTCCCGCAGAAGCTCGATTCTACGCTTCTCCGCCTCAAGCGCCGGGCCTTGCAGGCCCGAGAGCCGGAGCCGCACAGCCTCCTCTTCCTTGAGCAACTTCTCCTGCTCTCTACGCAAATCAGTAACGGCAGCAAGAGCTTCTGCGGTCTTCAACTCTTCCTGCTCGGACAGGGTATTTGCCGCAAGATCCTGCTTAAGGAAAGATTCAACCTCCTTGAGCGTCTCAAGCAGCGGATCAAAGCTTTGCGCCACACCCGCGGGGTCTACCCTTGCGAAGAGGTCCAGCTTGGCGGCTTCCTCGTTTAGCAAACGGAACGCCGTCGCCGCCACGCCCGCCTTAGTTCCTGTTTCGACGACGGCAACCTCGAACACATCCGCTTGACCCTCGGCGCCTGGAAGCAGTCTTGCCACCTCGGCAAGCTGTTTCTCGACTGGGCCCGCATCCTCCCTCGATAAGGATTCGAAGATGCTGTTCGATGCTCCCAGAACCGCCTCCCCGATCAAGTTGCCGAGTTCAGTGCCCTGCAGGGCACTAACTCTACGCCTTACAATCTTATCGCGTTCCGTCAGGGCTGCCTGAATTCTAGCACCCTGGTCCTCGCCGCTGCCAACAATTGACTGCACCAGTTCGAGGGTAGACTCTTGGAACTCCTCGGTGATCTTAATACCCGCTTCTTCGGCCTGGGACTCTAGCTCACTAGTTAGCTGCGCGGTTAGGGTACTGTAGGCGTCTACAGAGGGCTCGAAGAGTTCGCCCGTCCCGGCTAAGTTGAACCCCTCTTTGAATTTAGTTTGCTCTTGTCCGAATAGTCTCTCCAAGAAAGTCTCCGACGACAGCGGTATTGTTTGTGTCTCGCCGGATTCAAGCCTAGCAGCAGTTTCGTCGAACGCACTTTCAAGCCTAGAGCCCAGATCAGCGGCTCCCGCAGTGCCCGAGGCTCGCAGTTCCGCGGCGAGTGCCGCCACTCCCTCGCGGGCCTTCCCCGTGGTATCAAAGAGAGAATTGAAGCTCCCAGCTAGCGTGTCGATTTCACCTGCGGCTGCTTCAGTACCTATCTGCTCAATACCTTTGGCAAGCTCTCCAACTTCAGTGATGATAGACTGAGGTGAAGCGCCACCCTCGGTGTTCAAAAGACCCAGAATCCGACGCAGCCGATCTCCCAGGTTATCAACCCTAACCTCCTGGGATACAAAAAGTTCAAGCTCCTTCTTGGCCGCTCGGGTGGCGTCGGCTAGATCCCTTTGACCTTGAGCGGCTTCCTCTGACTTGTTGAATAGTCCGAACAGATCGGACCCGTATGCCACAGCCGCAGCGCCGGCCACCGCAAACGCAAACGCGGGGTTCGTAATCGAGAGCGCAGTGAGTCCCAGCGCCGTGCTCTTTGCTGTTGAGCCTACCGTTTTAAGGATTGCCGAGGTCTTCGCGCCTTCAAGCTGCGTAGTCCTCAGCTTGAGATTTGTAAGATTAAGTTGCTGCCTAAAGACGTTTAGCCGCACGACGCCCGCGGCCAGCGCGGAGATGAAAAGGGTCGAGAAGCGTGCGCCAGCAAAAGCTGCCCCCGCGGTAATAAGGGCGCCAATTGCCGAGGTTACTCCCTTGATAACTGCGGCGAATTTAAGAGACCTTTCAGTAGTGTTCTTGATTGCGTTCTCGCCGCCCGAAAGAACACGCAGCGCCTTGGCGAAATCGTCAACGAAGTTACGAAGGCCATTGCCAATTCCGCCCTCTCCGAGTGCGAGAGCAAGCTCGGCTGCCGCGGAGCGTGCCCTCTGGAGCGCACCAACCAGCGTATCATCCACGAACTTTCGTACTCTCTCGGCCGTACCTAGATCGGAGTCTAGCCCCTTCAGTAGGTCGGAGAAAGACTCAATGTTCCTAGACAGAGCCAGGGCGCCCGACACATTCCGCCGGTTGAAGATCTTGGCGAACTCCGCGGAGGCATCTTCGCTAGACTTCGTAGCTTCACGAAGGTTGATGACAACATTCTCGATGCCCTGCGTGGTGACGTCGAACGCTCTCCGGTCACCAAACCCTTTAAGACGCTTTCCGAGTTTATCAAGCTCCTCCCCTGCCTCTCGACTAGGAGACAGCAGAGATACCAGGATGCCCCGGAAGTTTGTACCCGCGAGAGATCCCTGGATACCAGCGTTGCCTAGGGCTCCAATAGCACCTGCCGCCTCGTTAACTGTCACGCCCAGACTAGCAGCGAAGGGGCCTGCGTAGTTAAGGGCTTGCGCCAACTGCTCGACGCTAGTGTTGGCGTTGTTGGCCGTGAAGACTAGAGCGTCCGTTACATCGCCAAGCTGCGAGGTTTCCAGTTGGAACTGCTGTAGCGCGTTAGAGGCGATGTCAGCGGCTCGGCCCAGGTCTAGGTAGCCAGCAGCAGCTAGGTCTAGGGTGGCCGGAGTAGCATCCAGAACTTCTTTAACGTCGAAACCCGCCCGAGCCAGGAAGAACTGAGCTTCAGCAGCTTCCACCGCAGTGAATCTGGTAGAAGCTCCAAGATCTCGCGCTTGGTCGATAAGCGCCCGCTGCTCCTCTGCCACTTGCTTTAGGTTGGAGGAGAGCTTGACCGCCACAGCCGAAGTCTTGGCAGCCTGGAACTCGAAAGCCGACAGCGTGGTGACAAAGTTCCTAGCTCCCTGCGCGAGAGCGAAGCCTCCGCTTACCAGCCCAAGGCCAGTGGCAAGCTGTCGGACGAAGTTGCTGGCACGCAGGCTCGCGATGCCAGTTTTGTTGACGCCCCTGACCAACTTCTCCTGAGACGAGGCCGCCTGCTTAGACTCGCCATCAAGACGGTTAATCTCGCCGGACGTTTGGCCCACGCCAGTGCGAAGCTTATCAAAGGCGCCCGCGGCCTTCTCGGCGGACTCATTAACACGCCTAAGGTTCCTGGCCGAGAAGGCGGTCGATTGCCTAAGGTCTGCGAACTTCGTGGCAATGCTGCCAATTCGCTTGGTTAGGCCCTTAGTGTTGTCCTTGATGGACTTGAAGAACTTGGCGTTGGCCTTCAGGGGTCGGACTAGCTGGCGAAGCTCAACACCAAGAGGCTTAAGCTGCTCCTGTAAGGTCTTGAATCTGTTGTCCTTTCCAAGATCACCAACCTTGTTGATACTCTCTACAACCTTACCGAAGTCACCGGCTACCGTCGCTAGGTCAGACTTAAGACCTGAGATGTTGCCGGAGGTAGTCTTCAGCTTGGCGACATACTGCTCGATGGTGGTTGCAGCTTGCTCGACCGGCTTGGTCAGGTTTTTGAACTCAGCGCCGCCGGTCGTCGCGGACTTGCCCAGCTTCGCTTCCTTTAGATTCTTGGCCTGCTCGACAACGCGCTTTGCGGCCTTGTCAAGTGCTGCGAGATTCGTAGCCGCGGTGAGCGCGGGAGTGGAATCTACCTGAATCTGAAGTTTCGCGACGTCGGTCATCTTCTGCGCTCTGCCTGCTGCCTGCGCTTGTTAATCTCGTCTAGTATCAAAGACCGCTCGTGATCGTCAAGAGCTTCTATAATCGAGACTTCCCAGGCGTCGAGTGGCGTCCTGGTGAGTCGTGAATAGCTCTCGATCTCAGAGAAGGAGATTGAGAGTGGGTTACCATCGTTGTACTGCCGCCTGTTCGCAAGGCGCCTGAAGAGGTTCCACAGGTAGCGGTAGGCGGGGGGCAGCGAGACTGTTCCCATATGTTCCGCGACGTACTCGTCGGGGTCCAGGCCCTTGGCCTTAGCTAGCATTCTGAGTTGTTGTTCGGAGGGACCTGCCGTTCCCCCGGACACCCTCGCGTGGAGAGCGTCCGAGAGTTCGATCAGGGCCCTCAGGACTCCCCCTTGGAGTCCTCCAGGTAGTTCGCCCGGTTTGCGACGAACTTGCTAACCTGCTCGCGGATGAAGCGAACCTTAGTCAGTAGCGTACCTGCGTTAGATCGGGAGTAGGAAAGATCCTCCCCGTCAACGATAATGTTCTCCCATCCGACGATGCAGCGCACGAGGACCGCGATGGCTCGCCGGGTCGTTCCGGCCGGGTCAGCAATGCCGTCGGTCTGCGCCGCCGCACGCGCTGCGCTGCGCTGGGCGTCGTGCATAGCGGTCTCGTACTCGTCCGAATCAGACGAGAGGAGCGTGATGGAGATGGGAAGGTCGTCGTCAGTAAGAAGCGGCTCACCCGTGACAGGGTGGCGGACTTCCATGACGGCGGTGTTCGTAGCGGTATCGAGTGAAGAAAGGTCCATGGTATTTGGGGGTCTAAAAGGGTTTGGTAGGGATCGACCTAGCCTAGCTAGATCAGGCGCGTCCGATGACGCAGGAAGTCTTCACGGGGTCGTTAGCCTGACCGTAGTCAGCCTCCAGCGACCGGAAGTTAAGAGTCAGGACCACGGGGCCGTTGGCGGGAACCTCGAAGGAGGGCTGCGTGTAGCGGACTCGCGGGAAGTGGAAGAACATAGCGTCCGAGCCGTCAGCGGCACCGCCCGAAAGGGTGATGATCACGGAAGACTCAGTCTCGTTTGCGAACTTGTTGTACTCGCCCTCATCCTCGAAGAGGAGGGTCATCGTACCAGACACGTTCGCCACACCCTCGTACACGTTGTCCGCGAACGCGGAGCAAAGCAGAGGGATGGTCTCTCGGTTGTTGTTGATGGTGAAGTCAAAGCCGGACACGACTCCCGTGCCGACATTGTCAATCGCCACGCAAGACGAGAACGGGGAGTAAGCCGTGGTGTTGGCAAGGGATCCGACGTTACCCTCGACATCGTTTCGGAAGTCGCCGTCCTCACCGTAGTTGAAACGACCCGCGGTTTCGCCCTGGCCCTGCATACGCTTGGCCTCGATACCGAGGATGTCCGCGGTGCCCGTCGCGAGCGATCCCGGCTGAACCGACATCGACAGGTTGTTGACGGTGCAACCTCCGAACGCCTGAGCGGCAGAGATCTCGGGGTAGTCCTTGACGATGGTCGAGTACCGCATGGGGGCCTTGCGAACCATCGAGATCTCCATGCCGACAACATCAAGGCTAGTAACGCTACCAGCAGACAAGTTGCCTTCGGGCTCCTCACCTTGAAGGTGCTGCACGACCTTCACACTCGTCGTCGTCTCAAGAAGACCGATGAACGAGAAGCTGGTATCGAAGTAGCACAGGAAGTACTGCCCGACATCGTTCGCGTTCTGAGCGGTAAGCGCCCCGAACGTCTTGGTAGAGGCCGTATAGGTAGCACTTCCGTTGCCAGCGTTCCCAGCCGCCGCGGTAAGGTCCGCGAACGGGTCCGCCGTAGCAAGCTCGATAAGTTCGTCCTGCGACAGGTACGAAAGCTCGAAGCCAATCTGACCCGTAACCTGCTGGAAGCCTGACCGGATGGAGGTCTCCTGTCGGTTAGCGGACACCTCGTTCGAGGTAAGCTCGCCAACTTCCAGAGACGGACCGTTGCGGTCCGTCAGGCGCATGGCCTTGAACGCGCTGACCCGGATACCGTAAACGGAGCCCGCGGCGAAGGCGGTCGGGCCGACATCCGCTGCTCCGGGATCGTTGCTGATGAAAACCACGTTCTCAAGAACAAGGCTGGTGTCGGTAGATCCAGTTTTAGTGGTAGCGGTGAACTCGTAGGTCTGCGCTCCCAGGGTGATCTCGGCTGCGACCGCCGTACCATCAACCACGATGTCGTCGCCGAAGCTGGCGGCTGGACCGACGAAGGTCCACTCCTGAGCGCCGGTTCCAGTGTAGGTGGCGTTCGTAAGCTCAGTAGCATCTAGGATGGCTTGGACGCCGTACTTATCGACCGTAGCCAGTTCCGTAAGAGGATCGGAGATAGCGACCGTTACGGTCGCTCCAGATTGTGTAACCATGTCTTAGTTCCTCCTAGGATCAGGCGGTCTTGATGATGACTGCGGAGCACGGCACCGCGGGAGTTCCGGGGTAGTCGGACTCCAGCGAGCGGAAGTTAAGAGTCAGGACCACGGGGCCGTTGGCAGGAACCTCGAAGGAGGGCTGCGTGTAGCGGACTCGCGGGAAGTGGACGATCATCATGTCGTCGCTGCTACCAGCCACGGACTTCAGAGCGACCGTAAGGGTCGTCTCGTCCTCGTCAGCGAAGCGGTTGTACTCAAGCTCGTCCTCGAAGAGCAGGGTAGCCGTTCCGGAGACGTTGGCGACCCCTTCGTAGACGTCGTTGGCGAAGGCCGAGCAGAGCAGCGGAACCGTCTCACGGTTGTTGTTGATCGTGAAGTCCAGACCGGAGACGACCGCGTTGGGGCCGTCCTCGATGCCGACGCAGGATGCGAAGGGCGAGTAGGCGGTGCTGGCTGCACCAGCGTTGGGGTTACCACTATCGTTGGCAGGTGCGGTGTTGCCATCCTGCAACGGACTTGCGCCGATGCCGAGGATGTCGGCGGTGCCCGTCACGAGCGACCCAGGCTGGATCGACATCGAGAGGTTGTTGACGGTGCAGCCCGTGAAGACCTGCTGGAGTCCGTTGACTCCGCCAGCCTCGGGGTACTCCTTGCGGATCGCCGAGTAGAGCATCTCGTCCTTCCGGACGCGGCTGATAAGCTCCCCGCCAAGGGAAACTACGGTCTGACCCGTCTCCACCGTAAGGCTTCCGGAGATCTCGACCATCACGAACAGGGTGTCACCGGCAACACTCTTGGTGCCGATGCGCCCGACGAACTTGTGAATAGCCCCCGTGGTGTCAGCAGCGGTGAAGACCCCAACCATGCCGACGTCTCCGGCGACCGGAGTGGCGATATCGTAGTACGCAGCGGCGTTGCCAACGGCATCGACTCCATCGACGACGGAAGTGTTCACGCTTCCCGCGGCGTCGAAGGCTTCCTCAGCGATGTCGGCCTCATCGAGGAGCCCGCCGCTGAGAACGGTGATGCTGATGGCGGTGGCCGTCGCGCCCGCGAGGACCCGTCCGGTCCCCGTGAACGCGCCAGAGGTGGCTCCGGAGATACTGAAAGAGACGACGTCGTCCTCAGCGAAGGTGGTGCTGAAGGTCGCGGTCAACTCCACAAGATCAAGCTTGTTGGTGGCGGCGGTGTAGACGAAGTCGTGGTTAGTAGCGACCGTCAAGCCCTCGGAGGCGCTCGCCGCCATGGTCTCGTTCGCGACGAACTCTTCGGCGGTCGCAAGCTCGATCAGGCGGTCCTGAGCGAGGTGGGAAAGCTCGAAGCCGACCTGACCCGTGACCTGCTGGAAGCCGGAGCGGATGGACGTCTCTTGGCGGTTGGCCGAGACCTCGTTCGAGGTAAGCTCGCCAACCTCGAGAGAGGGGCCGTTGCGGTCCGTGAGGCGCATGGCCTCGTAGTCGCCCGCAGCGGGCGCGGTGGTGGGGTCGGTGATAGGGGCAGAAAGGTGGACGGAAACCGTCGCTCCGGATTGAGTAGCCATTTTAGAAGTCTAAGGTTGAGAACGACCGCCACGAGACGAGCGCAGGTACGAAGTAAAGATCGGACTCATCGCCACTACGACGGCCCGTGTTTATAGTTTCGGAACGAACGACCTGTACCCGGACACCATCGGTGTCCTGAAAAGTGATGCCATTCTCGAACTTTCCAATTATAGCATGAGCTACTGAATAAGCTTCATTAACTAAATCGGGTCTGCTCGCCGGGGCGACAACTTCGTAGAGTACCAGCCCCAACGCTTGGGATGTGCCAAAAGCGATGCTTTGCTGGTCCGACGAAACTAGCGTCTCGATGACCGATACCTTGTCTGGGGGGAGACCGCCGGTTAGTGTTTGCCCGTCGTACTGGATGTCTGACGGGAGATCGGGGATTGTCAGGAACCTTCTGCGAACCGCCAGAAGGACGTCCCTCACGTTGACCATTGCCATCAGACTGCCGCCTTGCTGGCCGACCGCGCCACAACTGAGTTGAATAGAAGTCGCAACTGCTCTACGATTAGCGCAGGCTCCCGGCCGGTTTTGGGATCGCCGTCGTTGATTTTCTCAGCGTAAGGGACACTGTTGGTAAGGTAATGGATGCCTCCGGCACGCATCTCGAAGGCTTGCTCCTTCAGCCTTCCAAAGGTCCCGCCCAGCGGAATTTCTCTAGAAGCTCCGGCCCTGCGGGCGGTACGGACGGCTGACTTTTGCAGCACCTCCGGAGCGGTGCTGGTGTCCTCCGTGTTTTGGGAGATACGCCAGGATGCTCGGAACCGCCCAGTCAGCACGGGGGAGATGGCCGCGGCAGTGAAGCCTAGGTCCAGCATCGTAGTACGCACTGTGGTATCCAGCGCGGCCTCGGTCTTCGCGACGAACTGAGCGATCTTGGTGTCGAGGTTGGTGCGGAGGACCATCAGGGAGTCCTAACCTGAAGCTCATAGGCCACCACGGCGTCCCCAGAGTTCACTGGGCTGATTGCGATCACAGTTCCGACCATAGACCCTCGGACCACCTCATCGCCGATACGGGGCTCTTGGAGGTCGCCGTACTCCACGGTGGTGGTGATCCGCCGGTCTCCGGACTGAATCGACTGGCCGTTGATAAGCTGGAGGGCGAAGCCCTCCGGGGGGCTGGTCAGCACGCTGGCGGTCAGCGTGGTGATGACGTTGGTGTCATTCGCGGGATCGAACGCAGACGAGCTTCTCGTGAACACCGCCTTGGTGTCCGAGAATACTCCCAGAAGGGACGGGACAATATTCCCGAATGCTGCGTCGAGGTTACCCATCAGGTTCTATTGACCCTAGCACTGTAGGTGCCCTTGCCCATCGAGGCCGCCGCGGACGGCGTCCCGATGGGGTATAGGATGGCGTTGATGCTGTCCGGCACAAGGTCCGGCTTTTCCTGAGGATCGACCTTGACCATCAGGGAGCCGACGCGAGCTTCGCGGAAACCCAAGCCCAGTAGGCCGGGCTCCGCGGAGCGGTCGCGAGTCAGGAGTTCGAGGGCCAGTTCAGCGGTCGCCCACTCGACGCGGTACGGGATCTCGTCGTAAGGGATGAGAACCTCGTCAACGTCGTAAGCGGAGTACCGAGGCCAAGAGAGGGCCTGCCTGTCATCCCCGCTAGGGTTGCGCCGATTGCCCTCGAACACGAAGTAGGTGTCGATCAGATAGGTCGCCCATTGAAGAGCGGCTTCTTGATCCTCCTCGCCGTTGGGCGCGGCGGTCCAGGCGCTGACGCGGAGCCGCGAATCCGTAAGGATCTCTGTAGCCCGCTCGACAGTAACGTAGCTATTGGCAGAAGTGCCTGCGATTGTCGCGTCAAGTGCCGCCATGCTCAGTCCTCAGTCTTGGAGGGTGCGGGTTTCTTAGCGGCGGGCTTCTTCGGCTCAACCGCGGGCTTCTTAACAGCAGCGGCAGGCTCCGATTGCTCCTTCTCCACGCGCTGCTCCCACTCCTTCATGAGAATGGCCTCTTTATCGGCGACGGTCATAGTCCTGACGATATCCTCGGTGTGGCCGAGAATATGAAGCACGCCGCGGGTGGCCGCTGCACGATCCATGCAGTTAGCGCCGGGAACGTACTTAACGATCTCCAGTCCCCGGAAGGACTCGTCGTCTAGGCGCTCAAGGTAGGAGTGCGACATGGCTACGTTAGACGTACCCTGCGGAGTTGTGATGGTCAGAGTCCTCGCCTCTTGGGGAGCGATGAGCTTGATATGGAGGGCTTCATGGAACTTGTCCTTTTCAATGAAGAAGTGCTGCCCATCCGCTTTGCGCTCAACGTACATCGACGGCTTGAGCTTGCTGCGATCAACGGCTGTAGTCGCCATTTGACGACGAGGGCTGTTCGTAATCGAACCGCCAGAGAAGAAGAATTCGTTCATGGTAGTAAAGGGGGTTTTGTTGGGGTTGAGGGGAGAAATGGGGAGGGCTACCAAGCCCTCCCCGACCGG
>CERP01013008.1_pt1 | contig 46479 bp, 40 predicted proteins | sample 530801 | NCBI WGS metagenome assembly CERP01 (sample SAMEA2620991, study PRJEB7988) | marine metagenome | biome: marine biome (ENVO:00000447); feature: surface water layer (ENVO:00002042); material: "saline water (ENVO:00002010), including plankton (ENVO:xxxxxxxx)" | depth 5 m | reverse complement strand
GTGTTAAGTGTTAAGTGTTAAGTGTTAAGTGTTAAGTGTTAAGTGGAAAATATGTTTACAAGAATAGTTAAAATGGAGTTTGAAAAGGAGAATATCCCTGCATTTCTGGCTAATTTTGAAACGGTGAAAGAAAAAATCCGAAATTTCCCGGGCTGCACTTTTCTGGAACTTTACAAGGATAAGAATGACGAAACAATCTTTTTCACCTACAGCCGTTGGAATGAGGAAGCCGATTTGGAAAACTATAGAACAAGTGAACTTTTCAAAAACGTTTGGAGTGTTACAAAACCGATGTTTAAATCAAAAGCGGAAGCATGGAGTGTAGACACTTTACATTCCTTAAAATAATTAGATGCTCACAATAATAAAACGAGAAATAAACTCCTTCTTTTCCAGCACCATTGGGTATTTGGTGATTGCCGTGTTTTTGGTGATCAATGGGCTGTTTCTTTGGGTTTTCAGCGGCAACTTCAACATTCTCAATTCTGGGTTTGCGGACCTTTCCCCCTATTTTGAACTCGCGCCTTGGGTATTGTTATTCCTGATTCCCGCAGTATGTATGCGCTCCTTTAGCGACGAAATGAAAATGGGTACGTTGGAACTTTTATTGACGAAACCCATTTCGCTGAAACAAATCGTTTTGGGAAAATATTTTGGCGCCGTGATTTTAATAGTAATTGCGTTAATTCCAACAATTTTATACGTTTTCACAATTTCGGAATTGGGCAATCCGCCCGGTAATTGGGACGTGGGCAGCACTATCGGCTCCTACATCGGGTTGCTGTTTTTGGTATTTGCCTATACTTCCATCGGCATCTTTTCATCCACGCTTTCGCAGAACCAAATTGTAGCCTTTATCATTGCGGTATTTCTGTGTTTTGCGCTCTATTATGGGTTTGAGGGCTTTACCTCCTCCGCTGTCGATATTTCAACTTTGGGAATGAAGGCGCATTTTGACAGCGTGGCGCGTGGCGTTCTGGACACGCGCGATTTAATTTACTTTTTAAGCGTGACGGTGTTTTTCATAGCGTTGACCATTTTTAAATTGAAGAAACAATGATGAAGGCTTCAATTAAAAAAAATATCGTTTCAATAGCCGTTTTGGTCGGAGGTTTACTTCTTTTGAATGTCCTCGGAAATTATTTCTACAAACGTTTTGACCTTACGCAGGACAAGCGTTTTACCCTTTCCGCGGAAGCAAAGGAAATTGTTGATTACGTAGATTCTCCCATTATAGTCGATGTTTTTCTGAAAGGAAATTTTCCCCCGGAATTCCGAAGGCTTCAAAGTGAGACCGAGCAACTTTTGGAGGAATTTTCCGCATATAATTCAAATATTAAGTTTGATTTCATCAATCCCACCGAAAAAGGCAACGAAGCCTTTCAATCGCAATTTGAAAAGTTTGGATTGACCCCCGCGCAGGTTTCCGTGACCGAAAGCGGCAAGCAGAGTACCGAACTCGTCTATCCGTGGGCACTCGCCCATCACGATGGCAAAACAGTTAAAATCCCGTTGCTGAAAAACCAACTGGGCGCCACTTCCGAAGAACGTGTAAACAGCTCCCTCCAAAATCTGCAATATGCTTTCGCAGACGGTTTTAAGAAACTGGCCACGCAGAAATCGAAAAAAATTGCGGTTCTGAAAGGAAATGGAGAATATGACGATCGCTATATTGCCGATTTCTTCGCAACACTTCGGGAGTATTATTTTATCGCGCCTTTTACCTTGGATTCGGTAGCAACCAACCCTGAAAAGACTTTAGATGCACTCAACGGTTTTGATTTAATAGTTGCGGCCCAACCTACGGAACCATTCAGCGATGCGGAAAAATATGTACTGGACCAATTTATTATGAACGGCGGTAAATCGCTGTGGTTGATGGATGCCACACAAATGCAGATGGACACCATAAGCGGAAATATGTTCGCCTTTGGAAAGGATTTGAATTTAAATGATTTCTTCTTCAAATACGGAATCCGCATCAATCCAAATTTGGTAAAAGACGTTTATTCCGCCCCTATAGTTCTGGCAAGTGGCGACGAACGCGAAGCGCAGTACAACCGCTATCCGTGGTTTTTCAGTCCATTGAGCAGCAGTGCAAACAATCACCCCATAGTTTCAAACATCGAGGCCGTTAAATTTGATTACGCCAGTGCCATCGATACGCTGCCGAACAACATTAAAAAGACCGTGCTGCTTTCCACCTCGCCTATTTCAAAAATCGTGGGACTTCCCTTCCCTATTGACTTTGATGTGGAAATCCCAAAGAATTTACAGGTAGTAAATGAAGGCCCAAACCCAAATGAGTACAATGCAGGTGAAATTCCGCTTGCGGTTTTGCTGGAAGGACAGTTCACTTCAGCGTTCAAAAATCGCGTGAAGCCACTTAAGCTTAACGTGAAAAATATAGATGACGGCAAACCTTCAAAAATGGTTGTTATAAGTGATGGAGACATCATAAAAAACCAATTGCAGGGCAATCGCCCGCTCGAGCTTGGCTTCGATAAAATGACCAATCAGTTCTACGGAAATAAGGAATTTCTGCTGAATACCGTCAATTACCTTTTGGACGACAGCGGACTTATAAACATTCGCACGCGGCAAATTGCGGTGCCATTTCTCGATCCACAAAAAACGGTGGAACAGCGCTCAAAATGGCAAACGCTTAACCTGCTGTTACCGTTGGGCTTACTTGCGCTTTTCGGAATCGCTTTCAACTTCTACCGCAAACGCCGATACACCCGTTAAATGTTAATAAGTTTGTTTTAACAAACACTTCAATTGAAATATATTTGTAGGTATGCTAAAACCAAGGCATTTATCATTATTCTGATCAAAAAAATAAATATTCAATGAAATTCATCGTATCGAGTTCGTATTTATTAAAGCAACTGCAAGTTTTGGGTGGTATTATCAACAATAATAATACGCTTCCTATTTTAGATAATTTTCTGTTCAATTTGGATGAAAAATCCCTTACCGTTTCCGCTTCCGATTTGGAAACGACCATTTCCTCAAAACTGGAAGTGGAAAGCACCGAAAAAGGAATGGTCTGCATTCCCGCAAGGCTTTTGTTGGAAACCCTAAAAACATTTCCGGAGCAACCTTTGACATTTACTGTTGAAGACAACAACACCATCGAAATAAGCAGCAACCACGGTAAATATGCCCTTGCCTATGCCAGTGGCGAGGAGTTTCCAAACGCCGTGGAATTGAAGGATCCTTCTTCCACAGTGGTCCAGGGCGATGTGCTGGCTACGGCCATCAGCAAAACAATTTTTGCTTCGGGAAATGATGATTTACGCCCAGTAATGAGCGGTGTCTTTTTTCAGTTTTCAACAGATAATCTAGTGTTCGTTGCCACCGATGCGCACAAATTGGTAAAATATACCCGCGACGACATCAGTGCTTCGCAAACCGCGGAATTTATTATGCCGAAAAAGCCTTTAACGCTTTTAAAAAGCATACTTGCCGGTAGCGAGGAAGATGTTACCATTGAATACAACGACAGCAATGCCAAGTTCATTTTTGAAAACACCGAAATGGTGTGTCGCTTGATTGACGGGAAATATCCAAATTACGAAGCGGTTATTCCGAAGGAAAACCCTAATAAATTGGTGATTGACAGAAACCAGTTCTTGAATTCCGTACGTCGTGTCTCCATCTTTTCCAGCAAGACCACGCACCAAATCCGTTTGAAAATTGCGGGTGCGGAGTTGAACATTTCCGCAGAGGACATTGATTACAGCAACAAAGCAGAGGAGCGCTTGACCTGCGATTACCAAGGCGACGATATGCAGATTGGCTTCAACAGCCGTTTCTTAACGGAAATGCTGAATAACCTTACAAGCGATGAGGTTTCCCTTGAAATGAGCCTGCCCAACCGTGCAGGAATCCTTACCCCGGTCGATGGACTGGACGAAGGCGAAACCGTTACTATGCTGGTAATGCCGGTAATGCTCAACAATTAAATCGCTCTCTTTACGATAAAATTTAGAAAAGCCGTCCCAGTCTGGGGCGGTTTTTTTTTGGCTTATTTCTTTTTTTAATGATGACTATTCAAACTTCTGACGATACTTAATTGATAGTAATCCTTAAAACTAAAGTCATGAAAAAATTTTATCTTTTTGTTTCAATTTTATTGATGGGCGTCTCAACAATTCAGGCCCAACTTACCGACGTAGTAACAGGTCTTGACAATCCGTCGCGATTGTTTCTTAATGGCACTGACCTGTATTATTCCACCGCTTCAGAAATTTTCAAAATTGACATTACCGAAAATTCACCCACCCCGGTATCGGTAATTGGTGGACTCAATGGCACCGTAGGAATGGCTATGGAAGGAAATACGCTTTATTTTTCGGAATTCAATGCAGGTAAAATTTCAAAAATTGACATAACCGACCCCACGCCCACCGCAGAAGTGGTCATCTCTGGATTAAACACCCCCGGTAATTTGCTGCTTGACGGAAACACAATGTATTACTCAGATCCCAACGATAATTTTGTAGCTAAATTTGATGTCACCGACCCTAACCCGAGCCCCGTGGTAGTAGCCACTTCCAATTTCAATTTTAACCCCTCTGGTTTGGCTATGCTGGGAAACATACTATATATGGGCCAGGGCCAGGCAAATAGAGTTTCCATGGTTGATGTAACCAGCGGAAACACCCAACCCACAGATGTAGTTGTGGGAGTAAACAGGCCTTTGGGAATACGAGTTGTGGGAAACAATCTTTTCATCGCCGAATATATTGGGAATAAGATTTCTAAAAAAGACCTTTCCAACGGTTCCAGTACTGCGGAAGAAATTGTAAGCGGCATCAGTAGTCCCACCGATATTGAAATTGCCGGAAATACCCTATTTATATTGGAAAAAGGCGCCAATAAAATATCCAAAATCACCATTCCACTTGGGGTGAACGATCTATCGGCCAAGAGCATCCATCTGTTTCCGAATCCCGCTACCAGTTTTATCCAAGTTTCAAATTTACAAGATCCGCAACCTTTCACCATTTATGCGATAGACGGTTCAAAAGTAGCAACGGGGATGATACAGCCGAACGAAAGGATCAATATAGAAAATCTTTCCGCTGGCGCCTATGTGTTTACCGTTTCTGGTGCTTCCACAAAATTCATCAAGAATTAGAGGCGTATTTTAACTTGGAGAACTGTAAACTGCAACTAAACAGTTAATTCCGACAATAATTTTTCTAAAACTTTAAAAAAGCCGATGACAATAAAAATTTTCATCGATTAATGCTAACCAAACATTAAATTAAAATATATGAAAAATCTAAAAACAATCTGTATTCTATTCTTTTCCGTTCTTATGCTTTCCTGCTCCAAAAAAGACGATGGCGGTGGCGACAGTGCTCCCGAGGCGGAATTTAGTGCAACCATCAACGGTGGCGGCTTTGGCAACAATTATACATCGCGTTTAGGCTTCTATTCAAGCGATTATAGCGATAATGGATTGACGCTAGCCATAACCGATGAAAGTACAAACATTGTCCGTATCTTTTTAAACCAAACAGGGGGCTTTGGAAGTGGAATCACCAAAATCGTGGGAGATGTTGCTACCAATGGGTTCGTAACTGGCGTTATAATTCGCGATCAAACCAATCAGGTAACCTACGGTGCTTCAGAGGGAGAAATAAATATTCTGGAAAACCGTGAAAATCCCGAAAACGAGGACGGCCGTTTAATCTCGGGAAACTTTACTATTACCGGAACTTCAGGTGCAGGACCGACGGTTACTATGACAGGAAATTTTAAAAATTTCGCCTATTGAGGGATACAGCTTATAGAAATTAAAAATAGCAGCCATCGTGCTGCTTTTTTAATGGCAATTTTGCCAGTATTTATTTTCCAAAGTTAACCGTACCTTTGCAGCCAATGACACACACAGACACCATAGTGGCAATGGCAACCCCAGCAGGTGCGGGGGCAATAGCGGTAATTCGTCTTTCGGGACCAGATGCAATTACTATTGCTTCTTCCCTATTCACTTCCGTTTCAGGGAAAGAGCTTGCCAAACAGAAAACCCACACCGTGCATTTAGGCCATATAAAGGATGGCGAACGCGTGATTGATGAAGTGCTCGCAACCATTTTCAAAAACCCAAATAGTTATACGGGCGAGGATGTGGTTGAAATTTCTTGCCATGGAAGCAACTACATCCAGCAGGAAATTTTACAGTTATGCCTTCGGAAGGGTTGCAGAATGGCCCAAGCGGGCGAGTTTACGCTTCGTGCGTTTCTGAACGGAAAAATGGATTTAAGCCAAGCCGAAGCAGTTGCAGATTTAATCGCTAGCGACAGTGCTGCCAGCCACCAATTGGCAATGCAACAAATGCGCGGCGGATTTTCCTCTGAAATAAAAAAACTTCGCGAGGAACTTTTAAATTTTGCTTCCCTCATAGAATTGGAGCTCGATTTTGCTGAGGAAGATGTAGAATTCGCCAATCGGGAAGAATTTCAGAAACTTATTTCAAAAATAACCCATGTTCTGAAGCAACTTATAGATTCCTTCGCCACTGGAAATGTTTTAAAGAACGGCATCCCCGTTGCCATTGTGGGCGAACCGAATGTAGGGAAATCTACCCTGCTAAATGCCTTGCTTAACGAGGAAAGAGCGATTGTAAGCGATATTGCCGGAACCACGCGCGATACCATTGAAGACGAAATAACCATTGGCGGCATTGGTTTCAGGTTTATTGATACGGCAGGAATTCGCGAAACGGTGGATGTGATAGAAGGTTTGGGAATTCAAAAAACATTTCAGAAAATAGAACAGGCGCAGGTAGTTATTTATCTTTTTGATGCGGAAAAATTCAAGATTCAAGGTTCAAAATTTAAGATTGAAATTGAAACTATTAAAAATAAATATCCGCTAAAAAATCTTATAATTGTTGCCAATAAGGTTGATAAACTTTCCAAAGAAGAAATCCAACAACTCAATATCTCCCTGAACGCGGTTGAAAATTCTTCCTTTTTGTTACTCTCTGCAAAAACAAAAGATGGAATTGAAGAACTTCAAAACAAACTCCTCGAATTCGTAAACACCGGCGCGCTTCGAAACAATGAGACCATTGTTACCAACAGCCGCCACTATGACGCTATGCTAAAGGCTTTGGAAGAAATAATCAAAGTACAGGAAGGTATTGACAATGGTTTAAGTGGTGATCTTTTGGCAATAGACATACGGCAGGCACTGCATTATTTCGGTGAAATAACTGGTGAAATATCGAATGACGAACTGCTTGGAAACATTTTTGCTAATTTCTGTATCGGAAAGTAACTTGCCTTCATTAACATGCAGGATTTAAATTTAAAAAGAGCTGAATAAATTATTGTCTTTTAATAATACCATTCAGGCTCACTCTAATAGTGTTGTCCAATAGGTCTTGCAAGCTATATTCCATAAGTGCGGTTTTATGGCTTATTACTTGATCCAGATTTATCAGATGAAATTCACAAAACAACTGGGTATTGATTGTGGGGTCTATTTCACCACTCCTTTGCCCCTTTTTCAATAAGGTTTTAATTATACCAAAAACTATTTTACCGCGTTGAAGGGCATAAAACTGATAGGTTTCCGGATAACCTCTTTTTAAATCAAAATAAAAATTAGGTGTAACTTTTATTAAATGTTTTACGGCGTATTCATAAATCTTTATTATTTTCTCTATCGGTGTTCCCCTTTCATCTTGAATCCTTTTGATATTTGAAAAATGTAAATCAAAAAGATGGTGAATACATTTTTGAACCAATTCCTTTTTACTGCCATAATGAAGATAAATGGTCTTCTTTGATAAACCCATTTCTCGGGCTATATCATCCATTCTAACGGTCTTGATTCCATGTGTTTGAAAAAGCACAAGTGACCTAACCAATATGGTTTTTGACAGGGACATAGCTGTAGATATCTATTCTTCTAGTTGATAGTTTTTCAAAATAGCATCAAAAGAATATTTACCGCTGCCAAGTATTAATAAAACTACATAGGCCAACAAGTAAAACAGTCCTAATTCTTTCAAGGCATATGGATCGCTACCGTGAATCATCAATACGGCTACCAACATGGTTATAATCAATGGAATGGCCGCTATTCTGGTAAAAAGTCCAATTAGCAATAATATAGAGCATAAAACTTCTGCAACCACAGTTAATACTAATGAAAACGTTGCGCTCATCCCCATAACAATGGGAAACTGAATATCTCCGCTAAACAGCATGTATAGTTTTGGAATTCCATGAACAAGCATCATTATACCCACACCCAACCTTAATAATAAGACAGCCATACCAACTGTGTTCTCTTTTAATTCAATATCCAGTAATTTTTTCATAATTCATTGTTTTGTTTCTAACCTATCTTTACTGAAGTCATAGTCAGTGAACCTCCAACAGGTTTGTCGTTAAATATTGTTATTTCTTCATTTTTGGTCTTTAATGCCAAGGTATAAATCAACGGCATATAATGTTCGGGCGTTGGGATGGCTAACTCAAAAGCTTTTCCTTGGGATTTAAAGTTTATTAAACTTTTGTGATCTTCGTTAACGATAAAGTGTTTCATCTTTTCGTTGGCCTCAATAGTCCAATCGTAGGCATATACTTCGTTTAACCTTTTCCACGAAACCATGCGAAGATTGTGTACCATATTTCCACTTCCCACAATTAGAACACCCTTTGTGCGAAGGCCATTCAATTCCTTTGCTAATTCATAGTGATATTTTGCAGGCTGTGTATAATCAATGCTCATTTGAATTACCGGGATATCGGCATTGGGATAGAGATGTTTTATAACGCTCCACGCTCCGTGGTCGAGCCCCCATTTATCATCTAATCCTACATTTGTTTTTGTTATTATCGCTTTGGTCTGTTTTGCCAGTTGAGGGCTTCCCGGTGCTGGGTATTGTACTTCAAAAAGCTCCTGTGGGAAACCTCCAAAGTCATGAATGGTAGGAGGATTTTGCATTGCTGTTACATATGTGCCATTCGTTTCCCAATGGGCAGAAATACAGAGTATTGCATTGGGGCGTACCAATTCATTTCCCAGCCGTCTAAAATTTGCCACAAATTCATTTTCCTCAATGGCATTCATAGGGCTTCCATGACCCAAGAATAGTACAGGCATTTTTTCTGTACTACTCATTGTTGCAGTCATTTTATTTAAATCTTTCAAATTCATACTTGAACCTATTAGCGGCAATAGTGCCATTGATTTTAAAAATTGTTTTCTATTCATTGACGTAATCTAACTACGAAACTTGCTTTGCCATACACGTCTTCTCTGCTTATCTTTTGGATTTTAAACTTTTTCATGATTTCTAAATTCAAAATATGAATAACTTCCCTTTAAATAGTTTTACTGTTTGGCGAACTGTAGATGAACTACAATATCCACATCCTTACCAATACCAGCTGCGGTAGGGTCAAAATTAATGTTGTAGTCAAACCTGTTGATAGTGGTTTTCGCTTTCAAACCTAATTTTTCACCTTGGTCGCTCTTGGCCGTTCCCCCGTAGTACACATCAAAAATTACTGGTTTTGTAACTCCTTTAATAGTAAGCTCTCCATACAATAAAAAATGTTCTGGTTTACCCGTCGCTAAAATTTTAGTGCTTTTAAAGGTCATCGTCGGATAGGTTTCCACCTCAAAAAAATCGGCACTTCTCAAGTGTTTGTCCCTCGCATCTACATTGGTGTTGATACTTGCCACTTGCACGTTAAAATTAAATTGTGCATCACGCAAGGCCTCGCCATTGGTGGTTAAACTACCTGTGTAGTCTAAAAAGTTGCCATTCACCAAACTAATGCCTGAATGCTTGATGCTAAAGTTTAACGAAGAATGGTTTGGGTCTACCTGCCATTGGGTCTGTGCAAAAGCTCCTATTGTAAATAGAGACATTACAACTAAAATCAGTACTTTTTTCATAATCATTTAAAATTAAATTGTTAATTAATTATTTGATTACAAAAATAGTAGCACAAAGGATTTTAAGAATTACACTTTTCGGTAGTAGAGGTATAATTTTAGGGAGTTAACAGGCTTCGCATTTCATCCCGAAACTCACCTGGTGTTTGACCCGATTTTTTTTTGAAAACATTAGAAAAGTAAGAATTTTCATTATAACCCAATTCGTAGGCTATTTCGGCAATGGTTTTATCTGTGGAAGTCAGAAGGTTTTTGGCTTCAATCAATTTTCTGGTTTCAATGATTTCCGAAACACTTTGCTGTAGAATATTTTGGCAAATTAAATTTAAGTTCCGGGTGCTCATAAACAATTTTTCTGCATAATACCCCACACTCAAGGGGCGCCGAAAATTTTCTTCCAAAATGGCGAGAAAATTGGTAAACGTCTCATTTTGGTTTGAGGAAATATCTGTGGGCTGCTGTTTCTGTTTTTCTGATAATACAATCGAAATAACGGCATTAAGCAAATGGCGAATGACGGAAAAATCAGGATTTGATTGCCTTAATTCATTATACATCATTTCAGTCAAAACCGGAAGGCGTCCCGTAAGCCTTTCCACCGGCCAAAATATATTAGCCGTATTGTGGAATGCAGCGTAAAGTTGAAAAATAATTTCAGCTGCAAATTCACTACTAAACCTAATTACCCAAATATCGCACTTACCATCTTTTACTATAGGCTTTACTCTGTGAACCTTACCTTTGCTTACAAAACAAACATAGGGAGCATCTACGGTTGTGGTTTCAAAATCTATGAAATGCTCAATAGAACCCTCCATTCCTATAAGGATTTCTTCAAAATCGTGGATATGAGGTTCATTAGTTGAAGAAGCAACTTTTTTTGCCTCTTCAACGTCAAACCTAAATATTTTTACTGGTTGGTCCATTGCTTAATTACTGATGTAGTGTAAAAACTAAATTTACAAATTTTAAATCAGTTCTCTTCATTATCCCACACCACCTCTTATATTCAAGGGTAAATCCGTTAATATTTCCATAAATCTCAGGATTAATGGTTCTTTTCTGTGGAATTGGCAATGCAAACCCATAGTTTTGCCCCCTTATTGAACAATAATTGAAAAAACAAAATTATGAGTCAAGTACAAGGAAATGAAACCGTAAAACTTCACTACACAGGAAAATTGAACAACGGACAAGTGTTCGACAGTTCCGTACAGCGCGAACCACTAGAGGTAAAACTTGGGGAAGGTCGTTTAATTCCAGGTTTTGAAAAAGGATTGGTAAATATGAAAGAAAACGAAAAGAAAACCATTACCATTCCTAAAGAAGAAGCTTACGGCGAAGTTCAAAAAGAACTTTTTCAAAAAATACCAAGTGAGAACTTGCCACAGGATATAAAACCAGAAGTGGGTATGGGTCTTGTATCCAAAAACCCCGATGGTAGCGAGCGTCAACTGCGAATTGCCGATGTAAAGGACGGTTTTATCATCGTTGATGCAAACCATCCATTGGCTGGGCAAGATCTTACCTTTGAACTCGAGCTCCTCGCAATAAAATAAATTTGATAACCGTATCGATGCAAAAAAGACTACCAAAAAAAGTAGTCTTTTTTTATTTCCAATTAAAAACAAAAAAGTAATTGAGAATGGAGAGGTTTTTATTTATTTCTTTATAAACTTTTTATAAAATACACCATCCGCATTTTCAAATACGCAAAAATAGATTCCTGAACGTAATGTTTCAATGTTAATAGTATTGATAACCGGAAAAATTTCCATCACATTTCTTCCTTGCATATCCCTAATTGAAACAGAATTAGGTTGGGTGCCTTCTTCCCATTGCAAATAAATGTTATGTTGCGCAGGATTGGGATATATCGAAAAAGGCACAGCTTGTACAGTATTTATTTCCAAGGTGCCGGTATAACGCATCACAGAAGCCTTTTCTCCATTATTTGCATCTAAATAGGCCACATAAGGCATACCCGTATTGCTGAATGCAAGTGAGGTATAACCCGTTGCTCCTTCCGAAAATCCTTCCGTTCCAAGGGCTACCCAATCTGTACCGTTATAAAACATTGTAGTTGCCTTATTTGCATTTGCTTTATCGCGAAAAGCTATATACGGAGCTCCAGCATTACTGAATGCAAGCGAGGTAAATGAAACTTCATCTTCCGAAAATCCGGTATTCCCAACCGGTATCCAGTTGTTCCCATCAAATTTCATTACAGTCGCTTTACCTTCATTTCCACCATCTGTGTAAGCCACGTGCAAATCATTATTACTATCAAAAGCAAGTGATGGATATATAATATTACCCGCTGAGAATCCTGGAATTCCTACATAAACCCAAGTATTTCCATCAAATTCCATCACGCTCATCTTGCTTGCATTTCCAGCATCACGAAATGCCACATAAGGATTGCCACTATTGCCAATGGAGAGAGCAGGATCGGTATAAATTGAACCACCACCGGAAAATCCAGGACTGCCCACAGGTATCCAGTTGCTTCCATTAAATTTCATAACAGTAACATTATAACCTTCCGCCCAATCTTGGTATGCGACAAATAATTCACCAGTGTTGCTAATTGCGAGGGAAGTGTGATATGCAGTATCTGCAGAAAAACCAGCAGTACCAACAACTACCCAGTTGGTGCCATCAAACTTCATTACCGTTGCTTTTGAGTCAAGTGAACTGTCGGAATATGCTATGTACGGCGTTCCACTATTGTCTATGACGAGCGAAGTATAACTTACTTCCCCGGGAGTAAATCCTGCTGTTCCAACAGAAGTCCAGTTATTTCCATTATGCCTCATCACAGTAGCTTTTAATGAATTACCACCATCCCTATAGGCAACATACGGTTCTCCATTAGTATTAAATACTAAGGAAATATCCTGAACAATTCCCGCTGAAAATCCGGGAATACCAACCACTTCCCAATCCTGTGAAAAGGCGGCTGTAGTCATAAATATTATTAATAAAGAAAATAAGTGTCGTAATTTTTTTTTCATCATAAAATCATTTTTTAATTATAGGGATTGGTTTCCATCCCCTTTAAAAATCCATCGAATTTCTTTGTGAAATGTCATCACTTGGGTTTCCACAAAACAAATTATCTGGATAAAAAATAGAAAATGGCGAAGTATTTATTGTAAGTATGCAAGAATGGAATAGAAAAAAAGGAAAGAAATCCTTGAAATTGCTTACAGTAGTATGGTTGTGGAATTACAGCTTTCTTGTTTCTAATTTAAGAACAATCGCATCCACACAATTAATCCCATCAATGGCTGCGGAAATTATTCCCCCGGCATAACCTGCGCCTTCGCCACAAGGATACAAACCTTTTATTTCAATATGTTCAAGCGTTTCAGAATTTCTTGGAATTGCTATGGGGGAAGAAGTTCTACTCTCCGGCGCATGCAAAACTGCTTGATTTGTATAATATCCTTTCATCTTTTTTCCGAAGGCTACAAACGCCTTTTTTAAACGTTTTGAAAGTAAGGCCGGCAGCACTTCATTTAAATCTGTGGAAACAATTCCGGGTTGATAGGAAGTCTTCGGAAAATCCTCTGAAAGCTTTCCCTCCACAAAATCAATCATCCGCTGGGCAGGGACTCTTTGGGTCTTCCCTCCTGCTTCCCAACAACGCTTTTCCACTTCCTTCTGAAAATTTAAGCATACAAAAGGATCGTCTTTTTTATAGTTTGGCAAATCCTTCGGCTCCACACTCACCACAATGCCGCTGTTCGCATACGGATTGTTGCGCTTGCTTGGGCTCCACCCATTTGTAACCACCTCCTCCTGTTCCGTGGCGCAGGGCGCTATTATTCCGCCGGGACACATACAGAAAGAATACACACCCAATCCATCCACCTGCTCCACCAAGGCATAACTGGCCGGTGGCAAAAACGGATTGTCCACCTCGCCGTGATATTGTATATAATCGATCAGTTCCTGTTGGTGCTCCACCCTAACCCCGATGGCAAACGGTTTGGCTTCAATCTTAATATTTTTATTGTGAAGCAAATAAAAAATATCCCGTGCGGAATGGCCGGTTGCAAGTATTACATTCTCAAACTCAAACCATTTTTCGTTATTTATTTGAATGGCTTCAATAGCATTCGCTTTCAGCTTTAAGTCGGTCAATTTTGAATTGAAATGCACTTCACCACCATTTTCGATAATAGCTTCCCGCATTGCAGTGATTATCTTTGGAAGTTTATTGGTGCCAATATGTGGATGTGCATCTACAAGAATATCTTCATCGGCGCCAAAATGAACAAACCATTCCAAGGCTTTTAGCACATTGCCCCGCTTTTTTGAACGTGTGTAAAGTTTTCCGTCGGAATAGGTTCCCGCGCCGCCCTCGCCAAAACAATAATTGCTTTCCGGGTTTACGATTTGGTCTTTATTGATTGCCGCTAGATCCCTCCTGCGCTCGCGGACGTCTTTTCCGCGTTCAAAAACAATCGGTTTCAATCCAGCCTCAATTGCCCGAAGCGCTGCGTAAAGCCCTGCCGGCCCAGCGCCAATGATCGCTATTTCCTTTGCTTTTGAAACATCTTGAGGCACGAATGGCGGAATGGTTTCCCTTTTTTCACCTTTCAGCCATATTTCAATCTGCAGATTTATTTTGATGGGTTTCCGGCGCGCATCAATGGAGCGCTTGCGAATCCGCCAATCGCTAATTCCATCCCTGCGCAGCTTCTCTTTTTCCAAAGCAAGTTCAAGGATATAATCCAAATCTTCCTGTTGCCGCGGTAATATCGCAATTTGTACCAATCTGCCCATAGAGCGCAAATATAAATTTTTAATGGCGAAGTTTTTCACAATAATCAATCCTGAAATATTCACTAACCCCTAGTTAAAAATTGATTAAACTTATAAAGTGTGCCTCCTTTCGTCCAGTTATTGGCTATTTTTAAAACAAATAATTTTATGGGAAAAACATTTCATAGTACGTTGGCCACTATTTTTATAATCGCCTTATTAAATACCTTGCAAGCCCAGGAATTGAAGGGCTTTATATTTGATACAAATAATTCCCCAATACCTGAGGTTTCGGTTTTTGTGAATGGTAAAAAGACCGTTGAAACCAATAACGAAGGATTATTTACGCTTTCCGAAGTATTCAAGCTTCCCTTAAAAATAACGCTTCAGCATCCAGATTTTTACAATGTTACCGTGCAAATGACCAAGAATAACGAGGCTTTTCAACTTTCACCGCTATCCAAATCTGAAAAACTCGATGAAGTGATTATTTCTTCAACCTATCAAAAGGAAAGTAAGGTACTGATTCCAACGAAAAAAATTTCCGCTGAAAAATTTGAGGAATACAGCTCCAGAGATTTAGTTTCAGCAATCAATGAAACGCCCGGGGTTTATATACAGAGCGGGGCCATCAATACCAACCGGATCGTAATTCGGGGCGTAGGCTCGCGCACGCTTTATGGCACCAATAAAATCCGTGCCTATTTTAACGGAATTCCCATTACCAATGGCGGTGGCGAAACGGCAATAGACGCGATTGATCCCGAGAATATTCAGACCATGGAAATAGTAAAAGGGCCCAAAGCCACACAATACGGCACCAATTTGGGCGGAACCCTGCTGATAAATTCCAAACAGGCCGCCGTGGGCAATTCTTACTTCGCCACCAACCTTTCCGTTGGCTCCTTTGGACTGATTAAAAACACGGTCGCCGCCGCGACTGCAACCGACAGGTTTTCCTTAAATTTAAATTACGACCACTTGCAAACGGACGGCTTTCGTGAGAATAGCGATTATGATAGGAAAACCTTGTTCCTTACTTCCTCATATAAATTGAATCCTAAAAACGAACTCGGTTTACTGATAAATTATGTGGATTATCTCGCCCAGATTCCCAGCTCCATTGGCAGGACGGCTTTTGAGGAAGACCCTTCCCAAGCGGCCTTTACGTGGAAGGCTGCGCAGGGTTTTGAGGATAATAAACAGACCTTGTTGGGAGTGAGCAATACCCATCGATTTTCCGAAAATTTCAGCAATACCAGCAGTGTTTTTTATACCTATTTAGACCATTACGAGCCGCGGCCTTTTAATATTTTGGATGAATACACCAACGGTTACGGCGCACGGACGGTTTTTGCAAAAGACTTTTCATTTTTAAAAAATAAAGCGAATCTCAGTTTTGGAGGGGAATTTTACAGGGATGAATACAACTGGAAGACGATTGAAAATTTATATGAGGAAAACAATGGCAACGGCAGTTTGGAAGGGCAATTGTTAAGTGATAATATTGAAAAAAGGGATAATTTGAATGTTTTTGCGACCGTGACCCTGCCCTTTACCCAAAAGTTGAAAGGTCAGTTTGGCCTCAATTTTAACCAAACCACTTATGATTTTACCGACGACTTTAATGATGGGGCTTCCAATAAAAGTGCCGAACGCAATTTTGAGCCCATTCTGGCACCGAATGTAAACTTATTATATCAATTCAATGAAAATAGTAGCGTTTATTTCAACTTCAGTCGCGGCTTTAATTATCCTTCCATTGAGGAAACCCTTACGCCGGAAGGAGTAATAAATCCCAACCTCGGGCCCGAAAGGGGTTTTAATTATGAATTGGGAAGCGAGCTCTTTCTTTTTAAGAGAAAACTTCACTTTCAGGTGAATGCATATCTGTTGGATATTGACGATTTACTGGTAGCGGAGCGCATCGGCGACGATCAGTATATTGGCAGAAATGCGGGCAAAACGCAACACAAAGGGATTGAATTAAATATTTCCTATAACCAATCCGTAGGACGATTTTTATATATTTCTCCCTACTTAAATGCGGAAATTACCGACCATACATTTATCGACTTCGTGGATGGCGACAGTGATTTTTCGGGAAACCAACTTACGGGAGTGCCCGATAAAAAAGTAAACGGAGGCATAAATCTTAGTTTTAAAAACTTCAGTTTGAGTTCTAATTTTCTTCATATTGGCGAAATTCCACTTAACGACGCTAACGCGCTTTATTCAGAAAAATATACGGTTTTCAATACTAAGGCTTCCTATAAAAATCAACTTTCAAAAGTGCTCTCTTTTGAAATAAATGCAGGGATAAATAATTTTACGGATGAAAAATATGCCTCCTCGGTTTTGATAAATGCCACCGGCTTTGGGGGTTCCGAACCGCGATACTACTACCCCGGCATGCCTCGAAATTGGTATAGCGGCTTTAAACTAAAGTATCAACTTTAAGCCTTGAAGTTTGTACCTTTGCGAAAACTTTTAACATCATGATTTTCCTAGAAAACGAAGGCAACACCAATCCTCGACTCAACCTTGCACTGGAAGAATACGCCCTGCGGAACTTTAGCGCAGATAATGATTATCTGCTCTTCTACATAAACGAGCCGTCCATTATTATTGGCCGTAACCAAAACACCTTGGAAGAAATTAACCACGAGTATATTGAACAGAACAATATTCACGTAGTGCGAAGGGTTTCGGGCGGTGGTGCGGTATATCACGATTTTGGGAACCTCAACTTCAGCTTTATTACCGATCACGATATAAAAAGTTTGAACAACTTTAAAAAGTTCACCGCGCCCGTAATAAAGGTTTTGAACAGTTTGGGCCTAAATGCGGAACTTAAGGGCCGCAACGACATTCAGGTGGATGAAAAGAAAATTTCTGGCACTGCCCAGTTTTCTACTGGAAAACGAATGGTAAGCCACGGCACACTTTTGTTTGATACGGATTTGGGCGAAGTGGTAAACGCGCTTAACGTCAAAATGAGTAAAATTCAGAGCAAGGGCCATAAATCGGTACGCAGCCGCGTGGCCAATATTTCTGAATTTTTAAAGCAACCTTTAAAAATCGAAGAATTCAGAAAATTGTTATTGGAAGGACTATACGAGGAAAGTGAACCGTTTGAGAGTTATCATTTAACGCCCGAAGAATGGAAAGCTGTCCACGAATTGAAAGAAGAGAAATACGACACTTGGGATTGGAACTTCGGACGTTCCCCAAAATTCAACATACAGCGGAGCAAACGTTTTCCAATTGGTGAAATTGATCTTCGTATTTTTGTGGAAAAGGGACACATCAAGGATTTTAAAATCTACGGCGATTTCTTCGGAAAAGAACCCGTGGAAAAGCTTGAAAAACTATTGGAAGGCGCCCGTTACGAAAAAGAAGACATTTCCGACTTGCTCAAGGATATTGAGATAAAAGAATACTTTGGCGACATTCCAAAAATTGATTTTATTGAATTGGTTTATGGGGGAGATTAAGTTGATGGTTTCAAGTTTTTAGCGTCTATTTCCTAATCCCTAATCCCTAATCCCTATTTTAAAAACTCTTCAAATGAGCAAAAACACTAAAATCATCCTTATGGTAGCGGCGGCGGTAGTGACCATCGTGGGGCTGATAACGGGAAGGTACCTATTTATTTTTTTGATGCTGCCCTTGGGTTTTCTCTTTAAGGGAAAAAACACCGACAAATAAAAAAGCCGCAATTTAGATTGCGGCTTTTAAAAGATATTTTGATTAATCCGATTATTCTACGATAAACTTACCCTGCATTAAAGCATAGTGCCCAGGGAAAGTACACATAAAAGTATAGGTACCTGGAGCTGGAGCGTCAAATTCAATGGTGTCGCTTTCACCCCCACCAAGCATTTTGGTATGCGCTATAAACTTATCTGTCATATCCGCAGGAATATAGTCGTTATCTTCCGCAACAGCTGCAGCCTGTCCCACGGCAGCCATATCGGCATCCTGTGTAAGTAGTGCCCAGTTATGGCCCATTACGTTTTTTTGCATTGTTCCCACATGCTTTAAGGTAAGTCTTACCTTTTGACCCGCTTTTACGCGAATTTCACTTTTATTGAATTTCATCTGGTCGTTCCCGGTAATCGTTACTTCCGTTACTGAATCATCCGTAGTTTCGGCAGGTGTGGTTTCCTCCACCGGAGCACCGATCTTTAAATCACTTTTTTCTTCTTTCTTATTGTCGCCACAGCTTATTGCAAGGACGGCCGCGAATACTAAAATTAGTTTTTTCATTGTATTATAGTTTATATTGATTATAAATAAAAGACAAAATTAACGGCTATTTTCTGTTCCACCAAAGTTAATTGGCTTCATTTCAAAAAAATTATGAAAATAGTAACATTTAAAAAGGACAGGGATCTCAGGAAATTAAAATTGGTACGAATAGGCCAAGCCAGCACCAAAAACCGTGGAGGTTCTATTAGAAAAATCAACACCTCCTATCGTCGTGAAAATACCCAGTTTTTCGGTTTTATACGATAGCGAACCGTAGTTATACCAATACTTCCACTCCGGATATAAAGGGGCGCCATAAGTGCCGAGATATTTTGAATAAGTGGTTTTTATTTTCCAGGTTAAGTTATTGAACTGTCCCATAACCCCCAAATGGTGTGTTTTGGATCTGTTGCTAATATACCTCGGTTCCGTACTCTCCAAGGACAGTTCCTTATTGTATAAAATAAACGGGACGCCAATTACATTCTCCTCATAGGTCCAGCCGCTCCTGTAGATGGAATTGCTAAAATAATTATCCTTTCCGCTGCCAACTGATATCCCACTTTGGTCCACAGTGTCGATGTATTCGTAAAGTATCGAGCTTATAACAAGTTGGTTGTTCGGTTTAAAATAGATACCCCACAACCCATCGGGAAAATTCGCCCATCGTGTGCCGCTTCCATCCTCAATATAGTGGTCGTGATAGATGGAGAATTCCCCAAACTTATTTTTTAGGTCGTATTTCAATAAAATGCTCCCTAGGTGATTGCCCAGCTTATTTAGGGTTTCGCCCTCAATACCATATTCCTCCGTGGTGTGTGCAAAAAATACATTTACAAAATCCTTGAACCCGCTCTTTAACTTGCCCCATTCTGGCGAAGTACCTGCCCATTGTGCATAGTGCTGCACTTTTAGCGTAAGGATGTTGTTTTCATTAAACTTGGTGATTAACCCCAAACGCTTGTAATGCAGTTGCGTATTGTCCACATATCGGGTATCGTTCATAACATAATGGCCTATTCCCCAATCAATAGCAAAGGTTTTTGAAATCTTAAAAGGGTTATTGGCTTCCAATAGAAACCCAGGCAAAGGCCGGGCATTCCCGGACCATAGAAAGTTTTGATTGGTTGCGGAAAGACCATCCAATACTTCCTCTTGTTTCTTAGCACCTGCCGTTGCCAACAGCCACGAATTTTCAAACTGAAGATACAAATCCCGACGCTGGATGGCATCTTTCACTCCATCCCTGCCAAAGGCGGCTGCACCGGCATTGATTTTAAAAGTAGAATAATTAAGACTGGCATTAATTTGGGCAGTTACCGAAAGATTTGTTAGCGGTCCAACTCCATAGTTCGTATTGGTGTGGAACCAAAACGGATTGTCATCTTTATTGGTCACGATAATTTTGGTTCCCACTTCCCCCTCAATCCCAAATTCTTGGGAAAAGAGAAACATTGGAAATAAAAAAACTAAAACCAGGAAACCTTTCATAGTAAGTAGCAGCTTATTGCTTATTCAAAATTCGTTTTAGCAACGAACGTTCCTCGCGCGAATAGGCATACCCGTATTTATTACCATAACCGAAGTTGTTTAAAGCTACATTATTCAATACCATCGCCACGTTGGTTAGGCGACCGTCCTCAATGGCATCTTTGGCAAAATCCAACAGGCGCCTATCGGTATAGTCAGCCCGCACTACATAAAGGGTGATATCAGCCAGCTTATTGATCAAAATGGTATCGGTTACAAGCATTGCGGGCGCGGTGTCCAAGATTATATAATCGTATTGCTTCCGCAGCTCCTCTACTAAAGTGGAAGTGCGTTTCTGCATTAACAATTCCGCGGGATTCGGCGGAATGGCACCCGATACAATTATATTTAGGTTTTCGTTATACTCACTCTGTGCCACCACATCTGCTACCTGCAGGTCTTCATATACAATATATTCCGTAAGACCTTTTTTAGATTTTAAATGTTCTGGCAAATACCGTTGCAATTGCGGGTTCCGTATGTCGGCACCCACCAAAACTACTTTTTTCCCTGTAAGGGCAAGGGTTAGGGCCAAGTTGAATGCTACAAACGTTTTGCCTTCTCCTTTTATGGTGGAGGTTACGATTAGGGATTTCCCCTCTTCGTTCTTCTCCAACTTATTGATAAACAGATACTGCAGATTGGTCCTGAAAATCCTATAGGCTTCTGCCATTATACTTTGGTCGTTATGCTTTATCAGGTCTGAGTCTCCTTTCTGCACCTTTGGTATTTCCCCAATAATAGGTATCGATTTAAGATGTCTTTCTACATCCTTTCTTCCTTTAACTTTGGTATTCAATAAATTAAAGCTATAAATACCGCCGAATGGCACAAGCAGTCCCGCTAAGAGCGCACCCAAATAAATCAGGGATTTTTTTGGCGACACCGGCTCCTGCGGGCCATAGGCGCTATCCACTATCTTGGCCCTATCTGCCGTAGCTGCCAGGGCAATGGAGGCTTCCTCCCGTTGTTGCAGTAAAAAGAGATAAAGCTGCTCCTTAATGGTCTGCTGCCGTTCTATGCCCCTAAATATTTTTTCCTTTGCGGGAACCTGCGATATTTTGGAACTGATAATATTCTCCTGCATGTTCAGATCCTTCATCGCTATGCGTAAGGCATTCTTTGAATTTTCAAGACTTTCCAATATGCTATTCCGCATTTGGGCTATCTGCTCATTCACGCTTTTCACCACTGGATTTTTGGGAGTGGAGGTTTGCAGCAGTTTATTTCTATATAAAATAAGTTCGTTATAATTATTCACCGCACTGCCCACGCTTTCATTTGAAATACCAATATTGGCTGGTAAAAGCTCATCCCGATCTGCGTTCTTCATATAGTCGATCATCGTGTTGCTCAACTCCATTTGGGTAGAAACATCCAATTGCCGCTTGTTAAACTCACTTGCATTCTCCAAGGTTATTTGGGCCTCGGCCTGAATGTCCGTCAACCTATTGGTACTTTTAAAGTCTTCCTTATTGCTCTCTACCGAGTCCAGCTCCCTTGTAATAATCTGCAATCGGGATTCAATAAAAGCAGAAGTTTTCTTTGCAATCTCATTTCGGTCCTGTACCGCATCCTTATTGTATTGCCGTACCAATTCATTTAAAAAATCCTCGCCTTTCTCCCTGTTCTGCGTTTGTATGGAGAGTTCTACCACATTGCTCTTGGCATCTGTATTAAGAATGTTCACGCGTTCCTGAAATCGCAAGGCCACGGTTTCCACGGAATTATAACTTACTAAAATAGTCTTGTTTTTATATCCCCTAAATTTTTCAGCATCCTCCAGATTTGGGAGGACCGTAATTACACCAAAGGGTAGTGATATTTGTTCCCCAAAAGAGTAATTGGTTGAAATATTAAGCGGTTCACTTTCCAGATGAAATTCACTCTCAGATAGCATTTTGAAATAAAGCACGGGGATCGGATCCACAAAACTTTCATCAAAACTTTGGAACTTCACTTCAAAAGGTCTGTATCCATAAAGTTCTGAGGTTTTTATATTGCCCAGCACTTCATATTTTATATTAAGCTGCAGTTCCTTTACCGTTTCTGAAATGAGCCTCTTTGAATTGAAAATAGCCAACTCATTGTCAATCTGGTTCGTCTTAAACCGGGAGAGAAAACTGCCAAATTGTGAAAAGGCCGCCATTTCCAGCGGACTCTGGGTTTTTTCATCCTTTATAATGATAGTTGCCTTGCTTTGGTATAATTGCGGGGTGTAACGCAAATAAAGAAAAGCCAAGACCAAGGCAATGAGTACCCCAATAACAAAAAAGTACCAATATCGGGTATATTGCTCAATCATCTCCCTTAGGGAAAGTTCATCTGCTTCTTGATTTATTAGGTTGTCGTTCATAACGTAATCTACTGGACAATTTTAAAGGCTTTCGATATTAAATAGCCTATTCAACTTTTTTGCAATAATGGGCCAACGTATTTGCAAGGGGATTCTTGGGCGTACTATCTAAAAATAATGGCCATGGCTGATAGAAGCAGCGAGGCAACGCTCACGTAAATCGCGGTATTTCTATTAAAGCTGCTACTTTGTACCTGTGCCCTATTCGGTTCTACATAAACCACATCATTCTGTTGCAGATAATAATATTCGCTATTTAAAACATCGGCACTTCTGAGGTCCAAATACTTATAGTTTTTGGTTTTGCCATCGTCGCGTATCACCAATACATTATCCCTTCTTCCATAGAGAGTCAAATCTCCCGCTAGGCCAAGGGCTGCGGGCAGACTAAGGCGTTCCCCTTCAAAATTATAGGTGCCGGGCCTATTAACTTCGCCCAACAAACTAACCTTGAAATTTAAGATCCGGATAGTAACTATCGGGTCTTTTACATATTCTGAAATACGTTGGGTCAACATATCACTTAGTTCCGTCCGCGTTAAGCCAGCCACCTTTATATTGCCAAGAACGGGAAAATCGATGGTTCCATCCTGGGCAGTAAGATAAGCTTGTTGCTGGTTGTTTGCATTATAGCTAAGCCCTGTCGTTGTTTCCATTGCAGGTCTTGTTTCGCTCATTAGGTTAAAGGGACGTACCGCATTTAAATCGTATGCCGAAACCACGATACTCAACAGATCGTCGGGCTGTATTTTGCTATTTTTTTGAATGGTATCCAATAGGCGCTGCCCTTCAGACAGATCCTGAAAATATACAATCTTTTCTGAAGATACACAGGATACGCCAACCGTAGCGAGTACAGAGAGTATAAAAAACCTAATTAAAAATTGTCTCATAACTTTTTTGCAAATATAAACTTTTCTAATGCCCTCCCTAAAGGAATAAGGCTTTTAACCGAGAGAATTGTGTTTTTAATCTATAAAACTAATGCGTTACATCACCTTCTCTTCTGTTTTTATGGCTGTAAAACCATTCGCTACACACCTTAAATAAACAAACCTTCATATATTTTATGAAGGTCCAGGCACTAAAAATATACTTTCCAATTAATTCTGATGATGCAGATCCAACATCTGATACTCGGAATTCTGACTTATAAACTCTGGCACTAGCTCCTTGATCCTCATCACCACTTCCGTTTTCTTGGTTTGGGTAGTAGCCTGCACAATAGCCTGTATCTTCATATTCACGCCATGAAAATCCCCTACCGGTACTTTGGAGACCATAATCTTGGAATGGAAGGTAGGCAAGGTTTGCGCGGTGTCATTTAGCAATTCCTCATATAATTTCTCTCCGGGTCGCAAACCGGTTATCTGTATATCAATATCCTTATAGGGCTTAAAACCAGACAATTTAATCATCCGTTCGGCCATGTCGAGAATTTTTACGGGCTTGCCCATATCAAAAATAAATATTTCGCCTCCGTTGCCCATTGTACCTGCCTGTAAGACAAGTTGACAGGCCTCAGGGATGGTCATAAAATATCTTATAATATCCTTATGCGTTACCGTTACCGGGCCACCGGCGGCTATCTGCCTTCTAAAGTGGGGAATCACCGACCCATTGGAGCCCAAAACATTGCCAAAGCGGGTAGTGATAAACCGGGTATGGGTGCCAATTTTCTCTTGAAGTGATTGCACATACATTTCCGCAGCCCTTTTGGACGCGCCCATTACATTGGTGGGGTTCACGGCCTTATCGGTTGATATCATAACGAACTTGTCTATCCCGTGCTGCACTGAAAGATTTGCGAGGTTTACCGTTCCGGTTATGTTTACTCCTACCGCCTCATAAGGATTTTTTTCAATCAACGGCACATGCTTGTATGCGGCGGCGTGGAATACCAAGTGAAACTTGAAGGAAGTAAAAATCATCTCCAACCGCTCAATATTTCTTACATCGGCAAGCACGGTCGTAAAATTCAGGTCGGGAAAATTTTGCTCCAAATAAAGTTCCATTTCATAAAGTGCAGATTCGGCATTGTCCAGCACCACTATTTCCGACGGGTTGAATGCAGCCAATTGCTTCACTATTTCACTCCCAATGGAGCCGGCGCCGCCTGTTACCAAAATGGTCTTATTTTCCAGATCGTTCTTGATGATTTCGGAATCTATTTCAATAGGATATCGGTCCAGGAGATCCTCAATTTCTATATGCTTTATCTGGGTCTGCAGGTCTTCTTTTTTATTCCAATTCTCCACCGAAGGCATATTGAATACCTTTAGCTCATTCGCCAAGGCAGCCTCCACGATCTCATTTGTTTCAGAAACCGATAAGGAATCGCGAACCATCAAGATACCGTCAATTTTATGCTTAACCATAAGAGCTGAAAACTCTGTGGAGTCCTTATGGATGGGCGTTAAAAAAACAGGTTTCCCCAATACGTTTAAGCTTTTGTTTGAACTATCCTCTGAAACAAAACCCACCAAATGGAAGGATTGATCAGATTCTGAGGTTAGCGCTCTTCCCAAATTTATGGTCTGATTGTCCATGCCAACAATAACCACCCGTTTTTTCAAATTCCCACTGTTCATTCTTCGCAGGTATTGGTAGGATTCCTTCACTACTATCCTAAAGAATAACAGGAAGGTAAAGGAGAGAAACATATAGAGAATGGCAGCCGTAGTGAGAAATATTTTTTCATCCGTAAAGCTGAAATAGGCAGTATTAAATACAATCACCGAAAATGCAGTCAAAAAGGAAGCCGCAGCTACCCTGAACACGTCGGTAAATGTGGAGTGGCGAACTATGCCCGCATAAGTTCTAAAAATATAAAAGAAGAAGACGTTCATGCCTATAAAAAATGCAGCGCGCCCCCAAAGGGGCCAAACGGTCTGAAATTTTAAAGGGGTTCCCTCCAAAATTAAATAGGTAATCCCAAAAGAGACCAAACATATAAAAATATCCAGCAGAAAAACTGCCCAACGGGGTAAATAGCGTTGGTTTAATAAACCTATGGCTTTGGTTCGCATGCGTAATCGCTCTAAAAATTTGTTATTATGAGGCAAAGTTCGTAGGATTTGGGACTACAAATATAGCTTAATTATCGATTAACTGCATTAAAACATCGTTAATCTTCACTTTTTCTTCAATCCTAAGGTTCGAGCCCGAAGGCAGGCACAAACCAATCTCAAAAAGATTTTCGGCCACCGTATCGCCATAATATGGCGCGTCCTTAAAAACCGGTTGCAAGTGCATCGGCTTCCATAACGGTCTGCTCTCAATATTATTTTCCGCCATGGCCACACGCAGATCTTCATTGGAAAAGCCGCTGATCTTTTTATCCACTAGAATGCAGGAGAGCCAATGGTTTGAAAAGAAATCGGATGTGGGTTCCGAAAAAATCTTCACGCCTCCTGCCCCTCCAAAAATCTCCTTATAAAACTGGTTCATTTTTCTTCGCAAGCCTACGTGTTTGTCCAAGACTTCCATTTGCCCTCGGCCTATCCCTGCCGAAATATTGCTGAGCCTGTAATTATAGCCTATTTCGGAATGTTGGTAATGCGGCGCGGCATCGCGCGCCTGGGTTGCCAAGAAGATTGCCCTTTCCTTGTGTTTTGGATTTCGGGAAACCAAAGCGCCTCCGCCCGAGGTAGTTATTATTTTGTTGCCGTTAAAGGAAAGGATTGAAATATCGCCAAAGGTGCCACATTTTTGACCTTTATAACTACTGCCCAATGCTTCCGCGCTATCTTCTATTACGGGGATTTCATATTTTTCTGAAATCTTTTTTATTGCATCAACCTTATAGGGCATGCCGTAAAGATGTACGGCGATTATGGCTTTGGGTTTTTTCCCTTTGGCGATTCGGTCCTTGATTGCCTCTTCCAAATAATTTGGGCAAATGTTCCAGGTTTCGGGCTCGCTATCGACAAAAATGGGGGTCGCCCCTTGATACACAATGGGATTTGCCGAGGCGGAAAAGGTCATACTTTGGCAGATTACCTCATCGCCCTTTTCAACGCCCAATAAAATAAGTGCCAAATGTATTGCCGCAGTGCCAGAGCTAAGTGCGGCAACGTGATTCCCATTTCCCAGATAACTTTCTAAAGATTTCTCAAAACCATCCACATTTGGACCCAAGGGAGCTACCCAATTTGTGTCAAACGCCTCATTAACGTAATTTTGCTCGGCACCGCCCATATGTGGGGAGGATAGGTATATTTTTGAGTCCATTAATTTGATGTTGGGGAAATATATTTAAAATTTCATTTACAGTAATATCGCATAAAGCTTACCCTATAATGAGGTAACAGCATAATATTTAATAGTATCGCACCTTTAAAAGGGCGCAAAGTTAAGAAATAATATGACGACATTAAATGATAAGGGATTGACAAATTTATTCTATCCCTCAAAATTAATATTCCGCGCGAACCAAATAAATTTTTTAGCTTTTGAATAGGCTTTAAGTAGCCTTTTAGTAGCTTAAAACTACCTCAACTCCAATGGATACAGCTTGAACGTAGGCGAAGACCCTCCGAAAGTAGCTATCTTCCTTTTGAACCATACATAAAAACTGCTGCCGAAAATTAAATGGGGATTGTATAAAAAGTTACTTCGTAAAAAAGAGCCACATAATCCTTAAGTCTTCCGCAAACGATCTATTGTAGTAATAGTCCAGGTTCATTCGTACCTTGTCGGGAAAGATAACCTCATCATTGTATTTTAGGGGATCCGTCTGTTGTTTCAAAAGGGCTTCCTCATTATAATATTTTAAAGCCGCCTTACTGATCAAACCCGGTTTCAGTTCCAATATTTTTCTATCCTCCCCCTCCAATTTATCGTAATATCCGGGAATATCGGGACGTGGGCCCACAAAACTCATTTGTCCCAAAAGAATATTTAGCAGTTGCGGCAATTCGTCCAATTTGGAACGCCGGAGAAACTTTCCATATTTTGAAACGCTTCCACAACAAGTTTGTAAAGTCCGTATCTTAAAAATGGTAAATTGTTTGCCATATTGGCCCACCCTTGGCTGGCAAAAAAGAGCCTTCCCCGTATCAAAATAGGCGAAAAGCAATAACAAGAGTATTAACCAGCCAAAAATCAGGAGACCAATTATCGAAAATGCTATGTCGAAGATTTTTTTGATGGGTTGCTGGACTTTGAAATTATTTCTTTTAGAAAACAAAATGTTTTGGCTTTCATTAAGTAAAGATAACATTGCTTATGGAATCAAGCATTAAAATTAAACGATCAGTTAAATATGTTATAGTAATTAATTTATTGCGACTGCGCCTTGAACTTATTACGGTTTAGCCTCAGAACTAATAAAATAGAAATTATGATAGTTCTCTTTAGACAAGTTTAAATCTGGGTGTGTGAAAAATAGCCCACTTTAAGTTGATATCTCAAATCGTGTTCATTACAAATTTTCCATATGATCTGTCACTTGTCTGAGCACTTTTCGATGGACAGAAAAAGCAATAAATCAATAGGATAAATTATGCGTTTCACTCAGGATTAGTAGTCATTTACAGTTTCGAGATTAATGTAAATAGGAAACGGATTTTGAAAATTGAGATTTCGTAATTTCCTACTTCGGTAGGCCGAAAGTCATTTTTTATTGGATATTGGCGAACTTGGACAAATGAGAATAGACAAGGAGGGTACTCGTTGGTCAAATCCGGTCCATAATGTAATTTACATTTCTTGCTTTCTACCCTGTAAAATTAAATAATAAGCTCATTTGGTTAAGAGATTGAATTTATTCAGGTTGTGAGGGATTAGAGAAAAATTCTAGATAACTATATCAGATTTTTTGACTTATAAAACGATGTTTCTATCCTTTAGAAATCCTGTACAAAGGAAAGAAATCACTCTTTGAATTCTCTAAGGATCTCCTTTTTATCAATTCATTATACTTTTCAGCATCTATAATCCATTTCCAGATGGTAAATTGATAAAAATCTTTCGAGAACCCAGATTTAAACCTAAAAAGAGAATCATTATCCTCACCTCCTACTCCTCCTCCTAGATGCAAGTATTGTAAATTTAACGAATTTCCTAGCAATCGAGCTTCATCCAAAATGAGCTTCATTGGAGCTTGACGGGCGAACTCTTGTTTAGTTCCTGCTAAGTGATACTGCATGATTTTTCCTACTACGGTAAAAATGGCGCCAGCTACAATTTCTCCTTCCAATTTCGCCAAAAGAAGTTTACTTTCAAAATCCTTATTTTCTAGGAATGAGTGAAAATATTCCCGGCTAAAGTAATATCCTTCTGATGCTCCTAATTTATCCATCGTTGAAAGATAAATATCTATGAAGACATCGATTTCCTGTTTATCTTTTGCTTTTTCGACGGTAAAGCCAAAGCGCCGTAATTGATTCAATTCAGACTTTAAAGACTTCCTGAATACGCGACGTTGTTCATCGGCAGGAATTGTTAAATCTATTGAAACAGTTTTATTCAAATCAACCAGTTCGCCAAATCCCTCAAAAACATTGGTTTGGTCGAGTAGTGGATGTAAACGCGAAAAGACTGAAATAATATTATTTTCCTTAAAATAATCCCTGAGCTGATCTTTAAAATAATTCATTAATTCAGTATCGATAATTTCAAAGGACAAATTTGATATTGGACCACAATAGCCATAGACTGAAGTTGCATCCCTATATTCAGAACCCTCATTTGTACGAATGATTAAGGGTAAGGCGATAAAATTTTCTGTAATTGTAGCCACTAGCATAGTTGGAACTCCATCATTTTCTAAACTGTGATAGAATTGAGTATGGTAAAAATCATAGCGGAGACTATTTTTTAAAAATTTATTCCATTCCGTGGAACTTCCTTCAATAACTTGAAAACTAGGCATTATCAAAATACTTGTTAATTGTGGTGATAATTGTCGTTATGTCTTCTTGATCATAACGAAAATCAACGTGAATAAATAAAATTGTTTCCTCAAAGTGTTTATTGGCATCCAAAAATTGATTTGGCCATAAAACGATGGGGAATATGTTGTGGTCTATTAAATAATTTTTAAATAAATCTCGGGCTTCCGAACTATAAAATCTTAGGGTTAAAGCGAAATCCGAATTGGTTTCTGTAGTTATCAAGTCAAAAGACTTATTTGATTTTAATAATGATTTTGCCAAAAAGAGATTTTCCTTCTTTGCTTTGATCATCTTTAAGATAAGTAGACTATTTAAATAATCATATACGAATTTTGGAAGTTTGGAAAAAGTGTAACCGTTGGAAAACCTTTCTTCTGTACCGGAATAAAGATTCCTAAAAATCTCTTTGTCGTTTATTTCTCCTTCTAAATACAAGGATTTCATAACCATCGCAGAAAGCCTCTTCATTGCGGTATAATCAGCTTGTAGATTTAATGAAGTTTTGGTTCCTAAAGGATTATTTCGAGAATAGCCAAATCCACCAACCGGAAGAGGTAAAACTTTCCTTAATGAACCAAAACAGTAATGTGCTTTGCTAGAATAAATATCCTCAATATTATGAGTAAAATCCTCAATAATAATTGATTCTTTTAAATGCGAAAAGTCGATTTTGCTCATTCCAAAATGGTCGACAATCAAGACTACTGTCTCTTTGCTATCCAACCAGCCTGTTACATTGAATGTTTTTTCTTTGAAAGGAGTTAAATCATAATACTCTATGGTTATAGGAAGGGGCCGGATAAAATGTAAAACTTCATGGCAATAATATGAAGGAACGGCAATAGTGTGCCACGCATGATTTTCTATTCCAGATTTAACAATATCATAAAGCGCAGCCCTACCAGAATAATAAAGTTCTAAGTTGGGCTCTTGAAAAAAGGGATTAATGTTATTTACATCTCTCCATTTTTCAGAATTTATATAGTGAAAATCTGACCCATATTCCTTTTTATTCATCCCAATAGTTATTGTCCTTTAATAAATTGAAGTAGTCATCCCTAGTGATTCCAATTACTAATTGGTTCCACCATTTATTCCTTCTGAAATATGCATTTTTTTTAACCCCCTCAATTTGCCAACCACATCTTTTAGTATACACCGCTATAGAGGCTTCATTATTAGAAATAATAGTGCTATCAAGACGCATCAATCCCAATTCCTCAAAAGCATATCTACTAATAGCCATAATCGTATCGACTCCATAGCCTTTACCCCGCAAATCTTTTTCTCCTAATAACATTCCATGGAAAGCATTTCTATCTTTCCAATTGATCTCTACAAGATTTGCCATCCCGATCAAACCAAGGTCTGAAGTATGAATAGCAAATCGTTGATTTAAACTTGATAGCGCTAGGGAATTATACCATTTTTCTTGGTCCGTTAAACTTGATGGAAAATGCCAACCCCCAAGCATATAATTTATCTCCGGATCATTTGACCATTTATGTAAAAGAGACAAATCCTCTATTTCAATGGCCTTTAATTCAATTTTTTTTCCTCTGATGTTCATATTATTTTTCTTTAAAATGATTAGAGCTCAAATTCTTACTTAAACCAATATCGTCTATTTCATCTACAGTTTGACCTAGAATTACCGAAGATCTTTGAAACAAAACGGTCTGAATAGTCCACCATAAAATCTTTAAATCCAGACCAATACTTATTTTCTCCACATATTCCACGTCATTTTTCAACCTTTCACTAAATTTCATAACGTTTCTACCCCTCACCTGTGCTAATCCGGTTATTCCCGGTTTTACTAAGTGTCTTTTTCTCTGTTGGTCATCATATATAGGTACGTATTCCGGCAATAAAGGTCTTGGTCCTACAAAGCTCATATCGCCTTTTAACACGTTTAATAGCTGCGGCAGTTCATCCAAGGAGGTTTTACGTACAAAGCTGCCCACCGGGGTTAGTCGTTTGGCATCGGGCAATAGTTGGCCCTTGGCGTCCCGCTTGTCGTTCATGGTTTTAAACTTGATGATGGTAAAAATACGCTCTTCTTTTCCCGGACGGCGTTGATAGAAAAAGGGTTTGCCGTTGTTGGCGATTGTTAGGCCTATCCACACCAATAAGAATATGGGACTTAAAACCACTAGCCCCAAGAAGGAACAGATGAAATCGAAGAAGGGTTTTATTAGGTTTTGATATATCAAAGTGGTGATTTTGGATTACAAAAATAAAGATAAACACATTGGGAAGCTAAATTCAAAGGACTAGTTCTGCTTTTCTCTTTTAAGAAGGGATTGATATTCCTCCAACAAAGCATCCCAAACCTGTTGGCGTTCAAAACGACTGGTAATTTGTATTCTGGCATTTCTTTTTAAGTGCTGGTATAAATTTGGGTCGTTGAGCAATACTTGCATGGCTTCTGCCAAAGCCTCGGTGTTTTTTGGAGGAATAATTAAGCCGTTTACATTTGGAATAATAATTTCATTGCAACCATTAATATCCGTAACAATGGATGGCAATTCCATAGCCCCCGCCTGCATAACTACATTCGGAAAACCTTCGCGGTAACTTGGAAAAGCCAAAGCATCTGCTGCGGCAAAATAAGGCCGAACATCCTGCTGATACCCCACCGAGATAATAATAGGGTTGTTTTCAATGGCTTGAAGCGTGTCGGCCTTTAAAGGATCCAATTCTGTCTCTAATGGCCCAACAAGCAAAAGTCTCACATCTAACATCTCACGTCTCAAGTCTCCAATCTCAAGTCTCTCAAAAGCTGCAACCAATTCATTTATCCCCTTGTCTCCAACTAAGCGCCCTACAAAGATAAAAACAAAACTATCTTGGGGAATATTGAGGTCTTGGCGAAGGGTGGTTCTTGTGGATGCAAAAAGTGTGGGATCGAAATATTGGGTGTCGATACCATTGCTACTCGCCTGCCCTATAATCTTAAGTTTTTCTGGCTTAGCAAGTTTCTCGGCTACTATAAAATCATAAAGGCCTTTGGAATTTGGATTTACTTTGGTAGCAAACCTATAGGTTAGTTTTTCCACAAAGTCCAACAGACTTCTTTTTTTACCTGTGGCCTCCATAAGTGGAAGACCTGCAACGGTGTGTAAGCGGTTTGGAACACCAGCAAGCCAAGCTGCAGTCATGCCTACTATTCCTGCTTTTGGGGTGTGGGTATGTATTATGTCTGGTTCTTCTTGTTTAAAAAATTTATATAGTTTAAAAACGGCTACAATGTCTTTTAAAGGCGTGATCTTTCTGGTTAGGTCCACAGAAAAAAAGCGAATTCCTTCCTTTTTTGCAAAATTTCTTAATTTTTCGGGTTCTGCTGATACGGCGATGACTTCAAAATAGTTGTTCATATAACCAAGTTGTCCCTCAAGCAGTTTCTCGAGGGAAATGGGGATAGTTGTAATACGAACTAAAACTTTTCGTTCCATAAATGTCTGTATAAAATTAAATGATGCATTACCATCTTTTCGATACTGTATTTTTTAGCTCTTTCAATACATTTATTTACCATCTCCGCATAATATCCTGTATCTTCCAAAAGTCTGTTAATCTCACAGGCTAGATCAGTTTCGTCTCTGTGTATAAATAAAGCCCCCGCTCCAAAAACGAGATTTGAAAGGCCAGGTACATTGGATGCAACTAAGGGCGTGCCGGAAGCCATGGCCTCGAGCCCCGACAAAGATAACCCTTCATAATGGGATGACAACACGGCCACATCTGCCATCTTTAATAAGTTCGGCACATCTGTTCTTATTCCCAGAAAAAAGACTTTTTCAGATAGTTCTAACGAATCTACCAATATCTTTAATTCCTCCATCCCTTCACCTTTGCCAACTAGTAATAATCTAATAGGTTTATTAATAAAAGGCAATGCCCTTATCACAGTTTCTTGGTCTTTTTGGGAAGTAAAGCGGGATACCTGAATAATTATTTTCTCGTTGTCGTCATTGGTAAAATTGCTCCGGTCAAACGCTATAGCATCTTGAAATTTTTGCAAATCTATACCATTGGGGATGGTAACAAAGCGAGAGCTTTTCATTTTTAAGTGCTTTATAAGCCCGAATTTGACCTCTGTAGATACAGTTACTATTTTCAAATATTGTCTGTATATAATCCTATCAACCCATTTTAAAATACTGTGATTTCGGCGTCTGTTTGTAGTACTGTGTTCTGTATATACAAGTATAGTTTTTGAAAAAGAAACTATCTTTGCTATAGCTACCCAATAAAGGGAGGGAAAAAGATGAACGTGAACAATCATGTATCTCTTAAATATTGGAGCGAGTTTTAAGATGAGGATGGGATTATAAAGGCTGTGATTCCCAATTGTTAGAACTGTCACCGCCTGGTTTTCTCGAAGTTCCCTAAGAAGTGGAAAGTTAGTGCTATTTAAAATAAGAACATCTACCTTTAAATCTGCCCTTTTAAGACGCGGTAAAATTTCAACTAAAAGCCGCTCCGCACCTCCTGTGTCGAGATTATTTATAACATAAAGAATTTTTTTTGATCCCTTTATAAACATAATTTGTAAATGGAGCAGATTATAATATTCAGCTTATTAGATTTTTAAACTATGGTTTAATTTGGGATTACTTAAACCCCTATTGATTTTTTAGTGTGAAAAAAAAATATAGCTTCACAATAAATAAAATATAAAAACTGTAAAGCACGTGGAGTTTTATATACCTATGTTCAAGCATTCATGTGCTCTTTATACAACTGAATATGGCTATCTACCATTCTTTCAATATCAAATTGCTGTGCCCGATTATAACAGGCGTTTGCGATTTTCTTATATGTATTAGTGTTTGTCCTTAATGTTTGTATTAAGTCTGCCAAATTCTTTTCATCACCCGGATTAAATAAAAGTCCATAATTTTCCACAATTTCCTTTATTCCCTCAATATTGGACGCAATCACTGGTTTATGGGCAGCCATTCCTTCAACAATTGCTAAACCAAAACCTTCCCAGTGGGATGAAAGAACAACCACATCGGAATAATTGATTAATTCGGGTATATCATATCTATTGCCTGTAAATATTACCCTTTCTGTAAGATTGAGAGATTGTACAAGATTTTTATTACTTTCTAATAAAACTCCATCACCCACTAAAATTAGTTTAACCTCCCTAGGAAGAAATTTTAGACTTTTAATCACAGTTGCTTGATCCTTTTGTTGACGAAAACTAGATATTTGAATTATCTTAAAATCATTTGAATCAAAATATTTAAATTCTTTTGGTAAACTCGTATTTAAAAATTTTCTAAGATCAATTCCATTATTTATCACTATAAGTTGAATTGGGAGATTTAAATGATCTTTCAAATTTTCTTTTACACCCTGGGTAATACAGATTATTGAATTAAGTTTTTTATAGATAAATTTATCCAGAAATTTAAAAAAGGATAATTTTCTCCTCCTATTAGATGTGTTGTGCTCAGTAAATATTAATTTCACATTAGAAAAAGATAGGTATTTAGCTAATACCACCCAATATAATGTTGGAAATAGGTGCAAGTGAATAATATCATATTGTTTTAAATATGGGATTAATTTAAAAATTAAGATAGGATTATAGATACTTTTATCTGTCAGACCAAATATCTCAGAATTTAAGTTCTTCTCCAGTTCTTCCCAGAAGGGTGTTCTTTTCCTACTTAATGAGAGCACATCCATCGACAATCCTTTCTTCACATAAAAGGAAGCGCTATCAACCAATAACTTCTCTGCTCCACCCGTTGAAAGACCATTAATGATTTGTAAAACTTTCATTTTTTATAATTCTTATGAAATTATCCCAATCATCCTTTAACTTCATTAAAAAACCAAAAGGGAATAATAATAAACTTAAATGATTCCGGTTTAAATTTTTCCAATTTTCAATGAATCCTTTCTTATTATAAAATGAAAAACGCCAATAATTGATAAATGTTCGGACTTTAATTTTGAGTGGAAGTCGTGTCTCAGTAACCAATTCTCTGTAAATGATCATTGCATAATTCGGGCTTTTTACACGATTAATAATACTTAGATCGGATAATCCACCTCTTAAATATTCACAAACATAAATCGGTTCTGCTATAAAGAGTGTTTTATACTTTTTAGCAATTCTATTCCATAAAAGACTCTCTGCGCAAAATTTTTCATTTTTAAGGTCGGGAAAAGGAAACTTTCTTAATATTTCTGTTTGGTATACTTCGGCTAAATCTCCTTTGATATTTTTTATATAGCTTTTTTCAATGTGATCAGAAATAAAATTTCCTTCCATAAAACCATCACCTATAATATTTCCTTGTGTGTCCACTCTCCGGCCGGCGATGCCTATAATATTTTTCGATAAGTTAATTCTATAACTATTAAGTATTTCTAAACTATTGGAAGGGAGATAATCATCACTATCAACAATAAAAAAATATTCTCCTTTTGCAACTTCTAAACCTTTATTTATAGCTCTATGCTTACCACCATTTTCCTGTTTTATATATACTATTTCAATTTTATTCTCTTCTATAAAATCTCTTATCAGTAATTCAGTCTCATCCGTACTACCATCATCTACAATCAACCATTCAAAATTTTTATAGTGTTGAGATAGTAAACTATTGTATAAGCGTTTTAGAGTAATACAACGGTTATAGGTAGGAGTAAATAAAGTATATGTATATTTTACGCTCATGAATTAAAATGTTTTAATATTTTAAAATAGAAAAATACGTCAATAGTGGAATATAATTTAAAGCAGATTATATAACTTGTCTAAATTGTTGCAATAGAATAGATCACAACAATATTCACATCAATAAATACAATTACAACTATTATATAGCAAATTATAAGAAAAATTTAAATATGGTAGAAATTGAAACAAGGAGAATAAATACTGAAAAAATATTTAATAAACCTAAATTTCGATAACTGGTTACAAAAGGATATAATAAAAATGGAATAAACAACCAAGATAAAAATCCAGTTCGATCACTAAAACGAGCACTAAACATTAGGAAAAAGAAACCGCTAAGGTAAAGGAAGGAAGATAAGAATCTAAAATATAACTGTTTATCCATATTGAGTTTATTCAAATTTTTATATGTATATATTCCCACAATGGCAAAAACAGTATTGAAAAACCAAAAAGATGCTCTAAACCCTATTTGATAGTTGCCTATATCATCAAAGTATATGGCTAATCTGTCCTCAAAAAATAAATTAACATATGGGATTTTAGAAAGAACTTTATCAAACGGAAAATTAATTAATGCCAAAATTGTCGCTGTAAGGTAAAAGATAATTGGAAGATATAGTGTTTGGCTTTTTTTAATAATTATAAAGATAGTTATCGGTAAGACAAAAGAAGCGTGGAATAGAAAAGAAAGACCAAATAAAAGATACGAAATATATTTTTTATTAATTATAAAATAAGTTACTCCACAAAAAAATAAAGAAAATGCCAAGCCTTGTCTTTGGGTATTAATACCCATATTTTTAAAAAAAAAGAAACTAAATAATATAAAGAAGAAAATTAATGGATTATTTAACTTAAGATTTCTAATACCAATATAGATAGGTAGTATATAGAGAATTGACAACAACGTTAAGAATGAATCAGTACTTTTAAAAAAATTAGAGGATACAACAGAAACAAGATATAACCCTATATCCTTAACATCAGATATACTAGCAATTTGAACCTCTCCATTAAAGTATTTTACATTATTTGGCGTATCGATACCTACTTCCATACCTCTCGAGCCAAAAAGAAACACGATAATTAGGAGTAAAATTGGTAATAAAATGTTTTGAAGTTTTCCAGTGGCATTTTTTTTATAATAGAATTCAATTACTAAAATTAGCACTATAATAGCGGAAGCATAATATAAGGTATTATATCTTAGAGTAAAAATTTCCTCAAATGAATTCATAAGATTGCAAAGTTTCTTAGAGCCATTTCCTTGGTACTATCAATATTTGATAAGATAAAATCATTCTTCTCATTTAATATCGCTTCAATTTTATCTATTAAATTAGAATTATATTCTGCATCTTTAACGTATAATGATTTTAGTTGCCCAATATCATTTAAAAAATCAGTACACTTTCTATGGTATTCGATCAAAATAAATGGTACTTTATTATATGCTGAGAATATTGCCGCATGCAACCTTGTCGCTATCATAAAATCACATTCACCAATAAAATTCCAAGTATTCACGACCGAGTTTTGATAAGGTATTATCTCAAATTTCTTTATCCCTGACATTTTTATAACTTTTTTTGTAATCTTCTCGTCTCCGATAGTAGAGTGGCCATTTATTATGAAAAAACGAAAAGTTATATCCTCGACCCTGCGATTCAAATTTTTAAGCAATTCTACAGTCGAATTAATTCTATGATTTTCATTTTCGATTTTGTTAATATTTGTAATTGATTCATAAGGACAGACACTAACTCCCACTAATTTTTGGTTAACAATTGTTTTAGTCTTAGGCTCATCTTTATAAACTAAAGGTAAGAGGGCAGCTAAATCAAATGCTTGAATGGGTAAATAAGGAAGATTTAAGGAAGATGCATACTCATAGGAGCGTTTATCTCTTAAAGCTAAAAAATTTATTCGTTTCAAATATTCTATAACATTCTCTTCTTCCACTCCATTTTTAAATGGACCTATTGAAACTCCAATCGCCCCAGTTTTCAATTTTTTGTTAAAACTACTCTTTAAAAGTTCAGCAATTTCTTTCAGGCTATTTTTCCGGTGATTAGATAGCGTGGATCCTCCAGCTGATATGAAATAATTTGCATTCATAATCTCTTTAAAGCTTTGTACTCTGTTGTGACCTTTAAATAATGATTTATTTAACTCTCTACTTTCATTCAATAATTTTGGTAAGCCATGACCCAGAAATACAGTATTCGTTGTATTAAAAAATTCTTTACTTCCCCAAGCACTAACTTCTAAAAAAGCATCGTCTCCTGTATTTTTAAATCCATAAAACCCACTGTAAACAATTTTTTTCATTATATCAATTTGTTTTACTAAAAACTACTTGCTTTATAAAATCCCTCTCTTTGGACGAAATAAAAAATATTAAAATTAAAAAAGAAAAAAAACACAAAAAAACTGCGCCACAAATGAATAATTCCCAGTAACTATTTATAAACAAATCGTCGGTTTTTATAAAATAACTTGATAATATACCTAGAATTAAAACCATTATTGACGGACCAATCGGTCTTAAATAAGTATATAAATCAATACCCATAATTTTTGCGGCATATATCGGAGTAAATACCAAGTTTTTTAAAGTAAGAGCAATAAGTCCTCCAATTGCTATCCCAAATAGTCCAAGATTTGTCAACATTAAAAAAGCAATCCCCATACAAACATTTATAACTCCGATGATCAATGTAATTATCCCAGGAATTTTAGCTTTATTATATGCTATATTTATATTAATTATAGAACTAAAGCCCAAATTAAAACCTAAATGAACTACCATAATCTGAAGTAAAAATGCATATTGAACAAATTCTTGTCCAATCCACACCCTCAAAATATCCTTCGCAAAAAATATAATTGTGATTGAAATTAAGGAAGAGAAGAGACCTAGTAATTTTGTTGAAAATTGTGTAAGTTCTACTAGCTTACTAATTTGTTCCTTTGCATAAAGCGTTAATATTAATGGACCTAAAATACCCGATATTAACCCGACAATTGCTCGTATCAAAAAACTCCACTGTAAAATAGTTCCATATATTCCAGACTCTGTTGCTCCCAATATTTTATTGACAACCAAAATGTCCGTCTGTAAGAAAAGTAACACGCCGATTTGATTAATAATTAACCAAAATCCCAGGGCAAAGATATTTTTAAATTTATTTATATCAAATAACGAAATTCTCACTCTTAATTTTGGAAATAATTTCTTAGCGGTCCAATAACTATATAAAAAAGAGAAAACAGTTGAAATTAAAACAGCTATTCCATAAGCCTGAACATTAATGTAATCAAACAAGAATAGAATGGAAATAAAAACAACTATACCCAGTCGATTTATTATCAGCGCTATATTGCGAAGATCAATTCTATTTTTAACATAGGCAATACTATTAAACAGAGAAGTAAAAGTATTAAGAACAAAAGCTGCAATTATTGCTGAAAATAAAATTCTCGCACCATAAATATCTTTCGACTCTATATTTAAAAAATAATTTGGCTCAATTAAAAAGTAAATGGTAAAAGGAATTAATAGCATAAATATTCCTACAAGAGTTATTAAGGAGGTAGAGAATGTACTATTCACATCTTCTAATTCATTATTAAAATCTATAGAAAGAAATCTAGACAATGTACCATTGATTGATATGGTTATAACAAGCATAAATGATGTTATAGACATGGAGATAGGAATGAGAGAATATGTGCTTATGCCTAGCTTTTGAATTAAATATGCAGGCATCACTAAACCTATTAAGGCATTAATTAAAAAGGTAATAATATTGTAGAATAAGTTAACCTTAGTTTGAAATTTCGTATTCATTGACTTTTCGTCATTGTTTAACATTCTATAGTTCATTATAATCCTTAATAGAACTATGTCATTTTTTATCTTCCATATCACTAAATAAACGTGATCAGTTTACTTCGAACCGGCAAATATAGAAAACAACCATCGATAAAATCCTGATTTTTTCGTTATAAGTATCCTCAATATTTTTTATTTTAAACTACGTAAAATGATTATGAATCATAACATTTAAAAGAATTTTTTAAATAATATTTGAAGTTATTCTAGATTCTTGAAAAACTTAAAAGGTAAGGCACTCTTTTATCGCATCTATTGAGACTCAAAAATATCTAAAATCCTTCTCTCTAATTTTGCCGAAAGTCTCGGTATTCGGGAATTAGAACTATTTAAATGTTTTAATAGTTTTTTCTTAAAGTTTTCGGGAATTATTGGAGAAAAGATATCCTTTAATCCCAATCGTTTCAAATAATATATTAATAGAGTTCTCGGAATACTTCCACCATTTAATTTCTTAAATTGTGAGTTTTCAAAATGAGGGATTTTCAAAAAGGCTGAAACCTCCTCAATTTCTTTACTCAAGTTTGTTTTGAGATCTTCGATGGCTATGATTTTGACATTTTCAAATAAAGCTTCATAGTGCCCGACTGGCTTCTTATAGGAACTCATATGGATATAACTATACCAAGCTAGATCATTGTTTTGATAAAGTTCATACTCCCGTTCTAAATGATAAGAGAAAGATTTTTTCGTTCGTCCCAACCCCACATCCATTCTATAATGGGAAAAAGCCCGCTCCAAGGGATCTCGTGTCAATATTATAATTTTCGCCGAAGGATTGTATTCTTTTATTCTTTCTGCGGCACCAGGTTCATGCAAATAAGATGTACTGGCGTCAACCAAATATTTTTGATGGGTGGCAAGCGAATACAATTTCTTATAATATTTCTCTTCAAATATTTGCGCGCTGTGTAAAGGTCTGGGAAAGGTGTTTTTAAAGTAACCAGAAACGGAAAAAAAACGCGAACGATCCAAAAATGCCTTGGGAAGAGGATCTGAAAAATAATGGGGCTCCTTTATAGGCGGCACATAGATGTCTTGATGTGAATTTAACATTTCCGAAAAAGAAGTCGTACCACATCGCATAGCCCCTACAATAAAGAGATTCACCTTTTTCAATTTTTAAAATCTCATTTTTAGTTGAAGTTTTAATAAGAGTAAATTAAAGTTTCCCTTTAAAAGATAACGTTCCACCCTGTATAAATTCAGTCTGGTAGCTCCAATAAGATGGTTACCGGCCGCTTTCAAACACGCTAAATTCAGATTGGAATTATTGTTAAGGCACAAAGCAAGTGGGATAAATTTGCTTAACCGAAATTCAATATATTTAATTTCCCAATCTTCCAATTCATGTTTCCACGCGTAAGCTCTATTTTTCTTGGCGCGCTCAAATACATTTCCATGAGCTATATTTTCCTTCTGCAATATATAATTCTTCGCAACCGCCACCTTCTCAATTGATGCCTCAAGAGCTATATAAGCAAGCGCTCTCTTTGTAGCTTGTATTTCACTTTTTAGCAAGGATTCATAGGTAAAACTATAAATAGAACAAGTTTCGAGTCTATTTATTTTTTTTAAGTAGGACATATAACCGCTACAGCACATTTCAATATCATTCCAACCCATACTTGAATTCCCTTTTAAAAAAATTTTCGGGGAATGAAGTAAAGAATTGATACAACCCCGCGGATCTCTTTGAATAAATAAAATCTTGGGGTTTGGAAACAACGATCGAATTTCCCTTACAAAATCTACCAAACCCCCATCCTTGATTAGAACATTTTTATAGTCAGAACGCTTCCTATTCTCCAAAATTAACGATGTAACTGCCATAATTGCTTCCAAATGGTTATTGCATAATCTTAAGGCGATCATTAAGTTTTCTCTTGTTACCTCAAAAAACTTAAATTTTGGATCTTCAAGTATTAAATGGGTTAAATTCCTGGGATCAAATTTTTTATAAATTTTGTAATGTGATAAAATAATTCTAAAATAATTTGATTCTGGTATGATGGTTAAATCCTTACAATTTTCTGCCAGAACTTTGGAGAAATAAGTACTTCCCGATCTTGAAAAGTAAAGAAGAAATATAAAATTATAATTTTTAAAATTATTCACTCGAAAAATGTAATAATCAAAAATATTAAATCAAGTTACTATTTAATTATCGGAAAAGAATTATATAAAGTACGAGGCATATCGACTACAACAATAGACGACAGGAGTGGCAGTCCTAGGAATAATTTAGCCTCTCTTACGATGCTTCTCTTTTAGATAACGGATAATCCATTTGCCGCACTACATCTTGAATTATTTCAACGTCAATTTCTAAATATTCTGCAGCCTCATAAACGGTAATGGGACTATTTTTCTTCTTCTTTTTAATCTTTCTGATTTTTCGTAGGATACCGTTGCAGGTTTCCTTCGTCTTTCCGGTAAGTACTGCCAAATCCTTGGCATAAATACATTGTCTAACCATAGCTTTTAAATTTAATACAATAAAATACCTCCTACTCCTTTGGAAGCGAGAAAGGTTATTTTCTCTGTATCAAATCAAAGCTTCAATAACTTTAATTATCAACCTTCCGCGGAGCAACTACCCCGTAGCTTTTTCATAATTAAATAGTTTAGAGATTAATATTCGGTTAAAAAAATATAGACTAATGTCTAATACAATATTATTAAATTCTGCTAGCTAATTTGGCGTTTATTCCATCACATTATCAACAGAGTTATCAACAAAAAGCTTAGTACCAATATAGTAGACAAAATATTTCATCACAAAAAAATGTTTATAACATTATTGATTATAAACAGGGCCTTGGGTAATCAACCCCACCTAGCACCTTACTCCCATGGTACTGGCACTATTCCCCCACCATGCTTGCACTTTACCGCACCCTAGCCTACTGTAGAAAAAAAGATATAAAGTGGGTTAAAAGAAAAATGATGGATTTAACACGATTATCAAATAGTAAGGAAATTAAAAAGATTCCTTCAAAATATAGGATTATTAGAGCGAAATGAAATAGAATCTTCGCTACGACAGCATTTAAATAAGAACGAAAATTTCAACGTAAAAACCCCAAATTATATTAAAAACTATCCCAAAAAAGAAATCTACAATGTTCTGAAAAACCAGTATTTGCGAGACTTTCAAAAGCATCGTACTCTTGCTCTATGGCAAAACAAAAAGGCCCATTAAAAATTGTAGGTTCCCTTGAGGACATCAATTTTTACAAACTGAAAAAAGGATACGCAGTCCGCATGAAGGGCGGTGTGGACAAAGACCGTATCCTAAACGAAGCTCGCTTCGCAAGAACCCGTGAAAACATGTCGGAATTTGGCCATTGTGCCACCTCTGGCAAGTATTTACGCAAAGCAGCATCCAGCTTATCGCTGACTGCTAAAGACGGAACCTCGGTTGCAAGACTTACCAAGGTTATGAGTGAAATTAAGAACATGGACGGTACCTCCCTCCGGGGGCGTCGCCGAGTGGACGTAGGTATCCAAACCGCTATGGGTTTGGCAAAGCTGAAAGGTTTTGAATTCAATGCCGAAGCTCCTATCTCCATCGTTCTTAATGCCCCTTTCACGGTTGATACCACAACGGGAGAAATTGAGATTCCAGCACTTCAAACCGCTAAGAACCTATCCCTTCCCCCGTCAGCAACCCATGTGAGCCTAATGGCTGCTTATACTATTATTGATTTCGCTTCAGGCGATTTTAATACTAGTGAAAGTCCCATTTTAAATGTACCTATCGATTTAAGTGTCAATACGGTCACATTAACCCCCTCCGCTCCACCATCAGGAACTGGTGTGTCACTTTATTTATTGGGAATTCAATTTTTTCAAGAAGTGAATGGCGTACAGTATCCCTTGGCGGAAGATTCCTTTAATGCTCTTAGCATTGTAGCGGCAAATTAAAAAAGGAATTAAAATAAGTCCGGGCCAACATTTTTGCTTTCCTCTAAAAAATTTAACTTGGAAAGATCTAAAGTACTGGTTCGGACTATTTTATTTTAAATAACATCCGTCCTAAACCTTCAATTTAATTGGAGCAATCAATTGGGCTCATATCTTATCCATTGTTAATTTTTCAAAATACTATAAAAAACAAGGCACCCCTAACTATACTACTGGTAAGCCGTTAGTTTATTATGGAAAGCTTTTTTATAGCTTTATATCTCAGAATAAAGTAAAGTTATTTTCAATTATAGCCAACCTCTTAGCTACCATGTAGTCTATAAACTCCAACTTCACTTCCTAATTAGTTTTTTTACCGCGGTGCCAGTCTGGGTTTTGATTTTTAGCAAATAAATACCTTTTGGCAAGTGGCTCAGGTCTAGATGTTGCACAGGCTCTTGCGGTTCCAGGGTTCTGATTTTAATTCCATTTATGGAATAAACAACCAAGTGTGCTATCGGCAACGTACTGGTAATGGTATAAATGCCAGTACTGGGATTGGGATATATTTTTATGCTCTCTATACTATTTTCTCCCATCCCGGCCGTCTCGCAGGTGTCTGATGGATCGTACGGATTACTGCCACAGTCTATTTCTTCCGCATTGGAATACCCATCGCCATCAATGTCATCATCTACGCAATCGGGAATGCTATCAATATCCAAATCCGGCGAAAGGCTGTTTTCATCCAATGGATCTGAACCGCAAGCCAGCTCATCAATATCCCGTTGGCCGTCGTTATCGTCATCGGGGTCGGCATTATTGCCTATTCCATCCCCGTCCGTATCGGTATCTTCATTCGGATCAAACGGAAAGGCATCAACTAGGTCGGGCACTCCGTCATTATCATCATCTAAATCGCCGTAATCGCAAAGCCCATCATTGTCAAAATCATCTCCGTCGTTTGCCGTATTTCCTCCAGAGCCATTGTTGCCCGTCTGACTGCAATCATCGCAACCGTCGGCATCCAAATCCCTGCAAATGTAGGGATCAGCAGGATCGGCATCCTCATTATTTGCAACCCCATCGCCATCGTCATCTACAAAATTGGGCAAATAGGCAAACATGGGCCTATTAAATATTTTTACAAAAATATTCCCGTTCTCTTCAAATAAATAAGTAGGGTAATCATCCACTTGATTGGATGGATCAAAAGTCCACATACGTTCCCAATTGCTCCCATCCCAATGCGAAACAAAGGTGGCGTTGCTAAAGCCCACGTAAATTTTGGCGGCTATATAAATATTGTCATTCGCTATGGCCTGTACGTGTGTAACCGTAACATCATTCTGGCTCTCGTTGGGCAACAATATATTTCCTACGGGAGTCATTGTACCATGGGCAAAATTGAGAAGCTGGTGGCGGCCCGTAACGTATTTGTGGTCGGCATCCACAACATCAACAAAAATTTTATTGGTGGTTATCCCAAACTGGTCAATAATACTCCATTCCTGTCCATTATATACCGCAAGTTGGCCGGCCGTGGTAAGATAGATTTCTGTGGGGCTGATATAAAATAAGGAGGGCGGATAGTGGCCGAAGGGCATTAAGTTTAAATCAACCCATTGGGTGCCATCAAATTTATAGACTAAGGAAGTTTGTGTGTACAGATTTTGCGCCGCTACATAGATCTCACTCTCACTTCGGTACAAAATATCCGAAACTTTCATTGCGCCATTGGGCAGCGCCGGCTGAAAATCCAACCATTCCACCCCGTTAAATCTTTTTAATTTGGCAGTTGTAGGAATATTAAAGGAGGCAACAAATATATTATCGGGACCTACGTATTCTAAAATATTTACAACGTCACTATAATTGTTAGGGCCATATACGTTTGGTTGCAAAGCCTCATAACCTCCCGGGTAATATCTGGCTACACCCCTATCATACACCTGAAAAACGTTGTAATTGTGCATTTGCATTTCCCTATCGGGAAAAGATGAAATATACTCCTCAAAGGTCTGGGACTGGCAAAAAAAGGCCGAAACTAGAAGGCTCGCAAAAATAAATTGGCGCATTGGTTTTTTTTGCAAAAGTATTCTTATTCACAATATACACAAGCAATTAACCGCAAAAACAAAATTGTATAAATCCCTAATTAAAAAATCCCTAATCACCAAATCACGAATCACGAATCCCG
>CERP01045835.1_pt1 | contig 48249 bp, 39 predicted proteins | sample 530801 | NCBI WGS metagenome assembly CERP01 (sample SAMEA2620991, study PRJEB7988) | marine metagenome | biome: marine biome (ENVO:00000447); feature: surface water layer (ENVO:00002042); material: "saline water (ENVO:00002010), including plankton (ENVO:xxxxxxxx)" | depth 5 m | reverse complement strand
TCACAGAGTTAGTTGGACCACAGCAGTAACACTTACCCTTAGGACACAGGAAGGTCGGCCAGAGATGGTCGGCCTTCCTTTTTGTTTACCACCATTGACAGTTTGCTAGTACAATGAAAACTATTAACACCAGCACTATAATTACTGTTGCTATCACTCCAATTACTGCGAAGAATTCAATCATATTACTTTAAGATAACGGTGAAGAATACAACGGTGACCACACAACTAAACACCATCGTAAATACTATATTAATTATATCAATCATTTCTTTTACTTGTTAAGATCGATGAGACTGTCTCGCCAATCATCTGTATAATTGTCGAGGATTTCAGGTGAGAGGCATTTAGCATGCGGATTGAAGCCATCTGCTTGCATCCAGCTTGTATCTGCATCATTGACCTTGAGCATGTGAGCACAAGCAAATGCTTTACCGTCATCTGACATGACGAGACATCGCATTCCCAGAGTCTTCAGCGCTTCTAGTTGTTTGTGAGATGGTGTCATTTTATTAGCGCTTTCACGAATGTTAGAAACTCTTTGCGTTTGTCGTGACCGTCTTTAACAGCGCGTGGATTCACTGCTGTGAACTCCATGCCCATATGCTGACCTATGCAGAAATAGCACGCTCTGCTGCACGGTCCGCTCAAATGGATGTTAGCGAACCAATGACCAAAACCTTGATTAGAATTTAAGCACCCCATACTTCAATATAGCTGGTCTCCGAAATAGATCAACCTAAATATAGGCATGTTGAGTTATAAGATAGTCAGGCTACTCATTATAGTTTTGTTGATTATCAACATAGGTTGGGGGTATATGTTCTTCCATATGGTCAACAAGCTTGCCCCAGATCCAATTCCACCCCCGCAGCATATCCACAATCACTTCGACCTTCCACAACCGCAGCCCTTGACGCCCCAAGACTTAGAAGGGCTCCACAATCTCCCTGATGATATGTTCTTGCCAAGACAGCCAATGTAGTAGAGTTTGCACTTTCAACTTGATATATTATGAGGTGCATATCGTTATCATCCCTTCTCCTAAGATTCAAGAGAAAGCTCCATTCATCGACTGGTATCTATTCAACAATCTCTTCACTGCTTGGGTATATCAATCCTTTCCTGACTTCCAAGATACTGAGGAGGTCTTAGATATCTATGTTGATTACCTAAATGACACAAGTCAATATGGAGGTGAGGATAGAATACAGATAGGTAATCCTCAGAAGTATAGAGAGTACTGGAGCGTCACATATGTCTTCACGAACATAGCTCATGAGTTCACGCATTATGTTCAGCACAAATTATACGGGAAATGCTTCTGCACAATGGTATCAGAGAATGCTAAAGAGTACTATTCGCTCTCAACAGAGATCGAAGCTCGCAAGTCAGAGAGAAGCATCATGCGCTTCGTGAGATTCTACAAGAAGCTAGTGAAGGCTGCTCCTATTATTCAACGTCATTGAATGCTTGTACAGTTGCAGTCGGGGCACTTTCCCATAGAAATATCATAAACTCTGATCCATTGCATATCGAACATGTCTACATATGCTTCTTTATCAGCTAGAACATGAACGAACTTGCGATATAGATCGCGTCGTATGCAATCTTTGTCAGGTTCGTCTAGCTGGTGCCATATACGTTCTAGCTCTTTTGCAAAGCGTTCTGTATCTCCAGTCTTTCGTCCAAAAAAGTATCGGAATGCCCATACGAACATTTCCGATTCTTTAAATGTGCTTATCATGCTATAGCTTAAGACATATCAGCAGGTCTGCAACTGCAGACTATGAATTAGGTCAGCTTTCTTGCTCTGAATATGAGCCTTTGAGAGTGTCGCCTTTCTTGTGCTTCTCGTCTTTGTGAGATTTGGCTGAATGCTTCCCGAACTTCGGCTCTAAACTGTCGATATTTGTAACCATATCACCTTTCACATCTTCTTCTTGTTCATATGCAGGCCACGGATCTTGTGCCTTTGTTTCTAATGTATCTCTGATCTGCTCTCCGAAATGATCAACTACTTGCTGATATGCTGCTTGGTCGTCCCCGACTTGATTGATGAACTCGATTGCTTCTGCTTTCTTATTCTTAAACAGCGGATCTCTATGATCTAAGTTATGAGCAGCGAATGCTTTCAACTGCGATGGATTCTCTGCAGCTACCATTCCAAGCACCATCGTGTTCCAGAAATCATCTCCATCGACCTTCTCTTTAGCGGGGAAAAACTGTCGTTCTCCATATCCTAGCTGCTCATTTAGCAAGCCTGCCATGTCATTAAGGTCATCTCGTGAAATTCTCATACTACTATTTAAGCTCTTCGCTCAACTTAATAACATTCATCACCGTGGACTCCGAGCATCTCCGTAGAAACTCCTTCTTTGTAATAGGCACATCGAAGCTCTTCTGACCCAGTAAGCAATTCCGTCGCCATCCGTCTGGATCATATACAGTTATCTCAGTTTCCTCCTGCCATTCAGCTGGAGTCTTCTTTTCCCCGAAGATCCTATCGTAGTTATCCCTGAATTGCTGAGAATCATTGTTACGAGCTTTGTCTCCTTTGCCTGCCATGCTCCAATTTAATCACACGAATCTCGTAATGCAATAGCTAATCGTCTAAAATAATCAACTGATGACATAAATATGGGTATGGCATCTACAAGGCAAACGATTAACACATTCTTCGAACGTGCTGCGAGCAGAGAATTCGCTCGCGACTTCCTATTCAGGCTCGTTAACATCACTTTTGCTGGTGGTGCTACATTCAACGAGAGTGAGTTGGTATATGTTCGATCAGCTTCTCTTCCAGCACGACAGATTACAAACGTCGTCGCTCCTTATATGGGACTTGACTTCAACCTTGACGGTTCGGTGAAGTATCCAGGTTCAGATGCTTGGTCGGTTAACATGTATTGTGATGCTGAATCAGATCTCAGAACTAAGTTCCTCGACGAGTCGCGTAGAATTTTCGATGAGCAGACTTCAACTGGTGACTACGGTGTACCGACAAGAGGGTCTGTTATTACTCTTGTACAACTCGACAAAGCACTTGACCCGGTTAACACTTACAAACTCGTAGGTGCTTCAGTTCGTAATACAGGAGAGCTAAGCTACAATATCGCAGAAGGTGTTGGTAATGTCCTCAACTTCGAAACCACAATGTCTTATCACTTCTTCGAGCAAGAAGAAAATCAGTAATGATAAATAACGACACACAACTTTTAGCCGAAGCATACAGAGGCGTCGACAGAAGGGATGTCGCTGATAGGTTTAAAGACCTAGCAAGCTGGGAAGACGATAGACAAGAAGATCCATTTGGTGCTGCGGGCATTCAATCAACTGATATGATTGAGTCGTTGAGAGATCTGATTAGGTCAGGGGAAGTTGGAGACGATGAGATCACTTATAATAGACTCCAGGAACTCAAAGGAGATATAGATAATATCTTAGCTACTAAGCAAAAGTACGGACACAAAACTGAATCTGATGCTCAACAGCTGAAATATGCAGAGAGGTCAGCTCGACGTAAGCGAGAAGGAGCAGACGATACATTTTAAATCATGAACACAACAGAGTCCAATCTAATATTCGAAGCGTACATGAGTGTACTCGAGGAATCACCTACGAAGGAAGATTGGGCGACACGATCAGCAATCAAGGAACGTATAAATGCAGGAGAAGAAGTATCTGAAGACGACCTCATGCATGTAAAGAGACTAGATATGTATATGAGAGCAAAGAATAGAGCAGGAGCAAGACGATTTGGAACAGCAGTCGCAAAGTCCGTTTCTATCAGAGGTAGCAAATTTAACGGATAAACAATCATGAACACGACAGACCAAGACCTCTTAGCTGAGGCATACAACGAAAAGGTAATCTCCGAAATGTCCGGAAGTGGCGTACTTGGAGGCGGATTCGGTTCTGTACGTCCAGGTAAATCTAACGAGCAGGAAGAATACGACAACGCAATAGCTGACCAGGAAGCTGGTGAGCTTGGAGAAGAATCAGGATACACTTGCCCGCATTGCGGTGGTGGTCTTGAGATCGAAGTCAACGGCGACGAAGAAGGTGAAGGCCTTGAAGACGAAATGGGACCAGGCGAAGATTTCGCTGATGAGGCTCCAGAGTCTGGATTGACAGCTTAGCGCTCTAAATACTTGAGTGCCTGCTGACCCAGTCAATCTACACTTAGACTTCCTTTCAAATTGGCAGTATAGTCTACCGCTCCCATCCCAATGGATGGTATTCATTCATGATTTCCCAGAGATCATTCAATCGGCTATCCAGCCTTTAGAAGGTCTTGTTGGAACAGATTGGGAGCTAGGTCCAGGCACTTTTGATAAACTTACTCGTTCAGAGTTCATTGTCACTCCTACATTAGGATGCTCATTTGCTCAGAACGTAACAATTCCGGGAGACAACTTCGGACCCGAAGTAGCGTCGATCGAGAATAACGGAGGCTTTTTACCAGGAATACTGGGCGGGGGTAGGACAGATAACTCGACCCGTAACCTCCAAATATCTTTCAGGGAGACGAACCTTGACTTCGTTGATTTTGTCATAAGGCCTTGGGTCATTGCGGCCTCTCATTTAGGGATGATTGCCCGCAATGACCTCGAGTCCATTAAATGTAAACATATCCAGATAGTCCAGTTCTCTAAGAGAGACAGGGGCCGCTCTGTAGATCGTCCAGTCCGTAAGATCTACAACTATTATGGCTGCACACCATTCGCCCTTGAAGCCAAGACCCTTGACTACGAAGGAGACTTCAGCCTTCAACAGCTTGTTCATTCAACTCAATGGACATACGACAACTACTCAGTTGAATCTGGCTACACAGGTTAGTAAGATATTTCATGAGCTTTTTACAACGAGGTGGTAAACTGATACGAATTGGTAATATCTCCATCCTTTCATATCTTGACCTAAACAAAATCATCTTCGATACTGATGGGGACGAACGGTTCATGGATGCATGCATCAATAATATATTCGGGGACATGCTTCAGACGTATACAGATGCATATAATGCAGACTATGTTACTAAGTTCTGTTCTCTTCTCAAGCTCTATGCTGGTAGCGTTCGACCAACAGCTGAGTTGAGTGTTCATGGCGCTAAGGTGAGCGTGTATATTGATGATGTTGTGAAGAACATCTTACAGTATAAATCAACATCATTTACAGTTGATATAGATGGCAAATCATACACCTTATCAACTCCTCGTGATTTATTTTTTAAGAACCCTGGAGATGTTATTGCGAGTATAGTTGATCCATATGATGAGAGCTTGCCTGCTAAAATAACAACAGCAGCATATTCCGTTCTTCAAACAGAGATGAACGATAACAAGGATATCTACATTATCAAACCCAATCCCCAACTCCTCAAAGAGGGTCTATTATTCACAGGAACAAATGCATTTGAGTTTCTCAAGATTATATGGAACCTGAACACAAGCCCGGATGATATATACACTGTTATTTCTCAGTTAGGTCAATTAGGTTATGGGTCCGTTCTAGATCGCCTTACACTCATTGACTACGATAATATTATGCAAGAGCAGACGAGAGATAGTGGCAATGAAAACAACCAAGCTTAAATCATTGTATGTCTGAACTCTCTAGCATTGTATTTGATACCAAGCCTCTTATCGTAAAGACTCCATGTTCAGGAGCGATCTCGATTGCACCGCTGACTATCGCTCAACAGAAGAAGATCATCAGCACATCAGCAAAAGGTGTACATAGTGGTGTGTATCTAGCTAATGTGTTGAATGATATTATCAGAACCAATACAGATGCTGATATTAATATACTCGATAGGGTGCCAATAATAGTTGCTCTGCGATTTGAAGCATTCGGTACAGTTGTGAACGATTTCGACTTTGGAGTAATTGATCTTGAGCATAAGGGGCCAAGCTACCCATCTACTACAGAAGTAACGGCTGGTGGTGTTAACTTTACTGTGAAGATACCTAATCTCGCTAACGATACTGCTATCAATCGATTTTTGATCGATGAAATCGAGAAAGACAAGGAGGGTGATCTTGGATCTGTTGTAGGTTCGATGTATGTATATGAAGTTGTAAGATTCATTGATATAATCGATGGTCAAGATTTCAATTCATTCTCTATAAGAGATAGAGTGGACTTCGTAGAGCAGCTACCAGCACATGTGGTAAATAGTGTTCTTGAAGTGATTAAAAGTGTAAGGGTTGAAGAAAGAGTATATAACACTCTTGGTGATAAGTCATTTGACCTCGATGCTACCTTCTTCACGCCATAAATACATGGGACGTGGATCCCAAACTATTAGAGTTACTAGATAAGTTATCAGACACCCTATGGCAAATGACAGAAGCCATGGAGGATATGAAACCTGCGGAAATGGGTGATCCCTTCACTCCATCCTATAATGCAGATGGTACTCTTACTAATCCTACTAAGACTGGGCTTGGGGACGGGGAGGTATCACAATGGGAGAAGATTGCAGGTATCTTCTCAAAAGAGTTCGGAATCAAAGAAGAAACGAAATTTCGATTCAAAGATAAGAAGGAAGGTATCGGCGCTAATGGTCCGATCGATGTGGTTATCACGGGAGTAGAACTAGGATCGACAGCTAAAGCTGGTTTGAAGGGTGATAGTGAGGGTGGTATATTATCTAATATTTTAGGTGGTGTCTCAGGTTTAATCGGTGGCGCTGGTGGCGCTGGTGGCTTTGTAGCAGGGCTGAGCACTATAGGGCTCGCACTTGCAGGTGCACTTGCAGGTGTTGTTGCATTATCAGCTGGTATATTCGGTATAGGAAAGGCAATCGAATGGATCGATTCTGACAAGCTTCTCACTTTCTTAGGCGGTTTAGCTGATCTCTTCCAAAACAAGGTTATCAAGATCTTTGATTACTTCTTTGCTAACAAGGAGAACATAGTCTATCTGTTCAAAGGTGTGTTTCTTCCAATCTTGAAGGAGCTAGTGGAGTACATGGACAATAACATGGATAGAGTGTTTGGGTTGATGGCGACTGGTATTACACTTGTAAAGGATGGTGCTATAGAGCTTGCTGGCGTATTATCTAAGACACTTGACATTCTCTCATCAACATACGCTAAGGTAGTTGAGACAATGACGGATGGAATAGACTCAATCACTGGTAAGTTAACTGGAATGTTGACCGATGAGAAGTTCACTAATATGGTGATATCATATACTTCATCAATGGCTTCTGTATTTGACTCTGTATTTGGGGAAGGATCAGCTCTTCAGACTACTATCAATATCATTCCATCTACCATACTTGCTATAGGTACCACAATCAATGATTTCATTGAAAGGTCAGCAAGCCATGTTACTACTGTGGGTGATACTTGGATCTCAGTATTCAAGGCAGCTAGGGCTGAGCTGCAAGGAATGAGTGAAATCAAAGCATCTAACCTATTTGCTGTGGCTGGTGGCATAACTGCTATTGTGCAAGCAATGGCATTGCAGACCATTGGAACTACTGTGGATAATATAACTGGCATGTTCACTCGATTAACTGGTGCAGATGGACCGTTCGCTGCTCTGAGGAAGATCGGAGATATTGCCCCACATATCAATTCAACTGCTGTAGCACTCGCTCGCATCCATACACTTATAGATAGCATCGGAGAGAAGCGCGTTGTTCTTGATGTCGCTGAATTTGATATATCCAGTATTAAGCAGAAGCTAGAGAACGCCCGCCAGAAAATCAAAAGCGATCTAAAGATTGATGTTATTTCGATTGGAGATGAGATCACCAAGAAGCTGAACATCCAGATTGACAAGCCCATCTCAGTAGATGTGAATGTGATGGAGAATGTCTCTGATACAATCAAGAAAACATCGAGAGTTAAGGCTAAACTACTAGACGAGCAAGTAACTTTGCTTAAGAGAGTTCAAGAGACGTTGATGTTCATTGCAGAGTCCTCAGCAACACCACAGACTCGTCAGACTCTCATGCAGCTACAAGGCGGTCCTCCTAGCTCCAATACATTCCTGACTAAGGAAGTGATGCGTGAGGTGCTGAGCCGATAAATACACGTGGATGCAGCTATTTCATGTACAACGAGAAGACGATGTTTATAGGTTAAAACCTTCAAACTCCTCTCCGAGCAGCATTAAAGGTCTATTCACTCAGAAGAACAATAAGCTCCCGAGATCATCCGGCTTTCGCTTCTCTTCAAGGCGGTATGTTCCAATCTCTCCTCTCGTATCAAATGTCACACCATCTGTCGGGTCGATCGATGTTGTGAGAGACTTTGATTGGACGTCGACTCCTAAGAATAACACAGGATTTCCTGTCATTCCACCATCAATTCAGCTCGTGGAGCGAGAGCTAACAACATCTACATTTGTCTCTGAGTTTCAGTACTTTCTTAAATCTGCTGGTGACCTCAGCAATTCATTAGGGAGAGTAGCTGGATTCGGTGATGTGTTTGCTGATTTCAAAGCAGCTGTTGGTACTCTCAATATTGTTGATAGTCTACAAGATGCAGCAGGGAGCGTTGGACTAAAAGACCAATTCAACACATTACAGACAAGTGTCGAGGGTATAGCTACTAGGTTCAATAACCTCAACACATTTGATTTAGAGGGATTCATGGAGCCATATGATGGATTATACCTATCGAGACCGTCTGGATTCGTATACAATTTCCCATACTTCACTAACACATTCCGTAGCGTTACAAATGATTTCGGGTCTTCATATAAGGGAGTAGGTGGCGGTATTGCATCTACTCTGCTTGATGCTGGTTATACAGGCCTGGACCTATTCTCAACTCCAGTTGGTATCACTCAACCTGGTGCTTATGTAGAACGTCCCAAATACTATCAATTCAACGATTCAGGTGAATCGATCTCTTTCAACTTTCCACTACTTAACACTCTGGATCCAGACTCGGTATCAAACAATTACCAGCTCTTATGGATGCTTATGTATCAGAACAGGCCGTATAGACGGAACAGAGTTACTATCAACCCATCAAGAATTTACACCTTGAATATACCTGGAGTGAGATATGTACCATTTGCCTATATAGCAAATCTAGATGTTCAATTCCAAGGAACGAGACGTGAAGTGGAAATACCATTCCCATCTGTTAATGGTGGTAGTCTCCGAGCAATCAAAGTTGTTGTTCCGGAAGCGTATAATGTAACTATCACTATGGAGTCGCTTACAAACGAGTCAGCTAACTTCATGCTCAAATCAATCGTCGAATCGCTCGCATAATGATCAAGTCAGAAATAGGTCAGAAGGTCAAAGATGTTAAAGGTCTCCCAAGCATTACTCCAGAGCGATACGAGAACGCTCTGCGTGTATATGAACTTGAGAAGGGCGACAGAGACACCTATCTGTTTTACAACATCACCAGGCGCATATCGATCGATACAGAATCGATAGACCCTGATGCTCTGATCTATTACAGAGTGCAGGGGCGCTTCCCTTGGACTGCTGTGAGCTATTTCATCTACAAGAGCCAATATCTGTGGTGGTTGCTCATTGAACTCAATGATATCACCGACCCCACAGTTCAACCCGCTCCAGGAACAGTGATCAGAGCTATCAAGCCTGAGTTAGTGGATGCTGTCCTGGCCGAAATCCAACAGCAGACATAACATGCCAATAGTCCAGATAGACAACAGGCGCTTCAAGTATACCGTTGCTTTTGCTAATGGGAACGGACAGCAGTTCGAAGTAAACCAGGCAGCAGTAAAGCATCTGGAGATTGATGACAACACATTTGTACCATTCCATCACGGGATGATGGTTCTCGACGGATCATTCGATGCTATGGAGTCTTCGAGTGATGGTGATCCACTCTCACAATACCAGGTGAGGGGCGATGCTCGTGATTACCTCGTCGTGTCTATCACACCTGAATATAGCGCAGACAACTTCTTAGCAGGTCAGAGTAATACCCTCCATAAACTGAGCTTCCTGTTCGCTATCTACAAGATTGATGATCATCCAGGAGCTGATGGAGCAAAGGATAAGATCATTTACTTCAGAGAAGCGTTGGGCCAAATACTTAAAGAGAAGAACGCTAATATCTTCTCTGCTGATATTGCTGAAGCTGGAGCGATTTCAAACAGCTCCAGGTCGGTGAAGACGGGAGTGCTGATGAAAGAGCTCTTGAAGCAGGTTCTTGATATTGAAGAAGATGCATTCGGGAAATGGGATGAAGGAGGTAAGAGTCTGTTCTTCAACTCTGTCGCTGGATCTACAGCTGAAGACGATCTCAACTACATCCACAAGCTCCATGTAAGTGAAAACGGAGCTGGAGATTATTGCATTCTGCATTATGGCAGAGATGGTAAATTCACTCTCATCTCTCTTGCTGAGTACTTCAAGCTACAGTTTGAGGATCCAGGGTCGTATGTCACAGAGACATTAGTGATGGGAGGGTCCAATTCAGAGACAGAAGGGATAGGTAATGATCAAGTACCGTTTGCATCTGGGCCGATGCTTCCAGGTTTTGCTGCAATTGAAGAGTTCTTTATCGCTAACACATATGGTGAAGATTATACAGCTATCATCAAATCGAATATAACTTCATCACGCAACAGTTCATTAGGTGTTCATAAGTTGAACTTTGCTGATGGTAATATGCAGGTAGTATATGATGAGTTCAAACAACTCTATGTTGATCCATTCTCTGATTTGCATGGTACAGCTCTCGATGTTGCTACCCCGCTAAACAAATCAGTCTTGGAGAACAACACGTTCAAGCAAGTTCAATCTGAACTGCCACTCAACTACTCAACCGCGCAAGGACGAAATAAGACACTCCTAGGAATGATGTTCATGAGCAATGTCATAAAGGTGAAGCTCAGAGGAACGACATATAGACAAGCTAGCAAGTTCTATGATCTCAAGAAGTCTTCGAACTACAATGAGTCTAACTTTGACAGAAAGTACATTGGGAGATGGTTCAGTACAAGTGTTAAGCACGTCTTCACTCAGACCACATATGAGAATCATATTGAAATGGTGAAGCCATATTATGTGGGAGTTGTAAATAATGCTGAAGCACAATGATAGTATCAACATCAACACCAAAGCTGCTAGCAAACAAGCAACTCGGACAGTCTGTTGATGATCTCAAAGCTGGTAATCTATGTGAAACAGCAAAAACATTCGAGCAAGAGATCAAACTGAATATCGCTTGGTCTGCTGCTACTGAATCAACCAACCCACTTAACGGTTACAGAGAATATACTAAACAGCTCATCCAGATCGGTCCAGATCTGGATCCGCAGACATTAGTAGATGCAGTTGAACGCTTGCAGACACTCCCACCTGCTATATACACCAAGCTCACATACGAAGTTGATAGAAGTTTATCAAAGGCACATAACAGGATCGATAGACGCAGTGATAATACACCAGCAGGGTCTACATCAGATTATATGTTTGATGATAATGATTTCATCAATAATCTCGCCAACCTATTGCTGAACTGTACACCTTCATGCAACTATCTGCACCCTATCAGTGATAATATTGGAGCTTCAATGATACCCCAGCAGATGACTTCACCTAACGCATCTCCATTATGGGATAAATTTTGTGCGTTGGTACAAACACCTATCAATGGAGCTATTGTGACATTCAATAGACTCTCTCAGAACACTCAACGTAATGTGATTGGGCTTAACAATGCTGTAGAAGGGCTGTTTAGAGACTCATTGACTCCATTCTTTTCTGATGATCGAGTAACAGAGGAAGAAAATACAGTGACAAAGGGTGTACCTATCGATGCTACTGCGCATGGCTATGATCTAGTAACCGACACATATTCATATTTACAAACGGGAGAAAATCATACCGAATATTTGATGCAGAGCCAGAGACAATTTTCAGACTGTTTTAGAATGTTCGAGTATCACAGACGGTACAATCCAAACGATATTGATCATAACAAGCAAGCAGCTACGAAGAATACATTACCGGTCGATGTAGAGGGTGAGACAGTCACGGTAGACTATCAGGGTAAAAAGGTTGTCCCTATGACAAAGGGCCAAGCTGATACAATTAGCGCGAAATTGCGTGCTGAAGAAGAAGAATACCCTTATGATGATCTTCCAGATGGAGCAGGATTTATTGATGGTTCTCTGTTTCCAACGTTCGTTGAAATGCCTGAAGGTGCATTCTCTACTCCTCCAGATGATGTAACTTCTAACAGTTCTGGTGTAGGAGACGATGCGGGTGAAAAATATAACGACCTCGTTGATGACCCTAGCATCCCTACTAGGCCAGCAACAGGTAATAATGTAGGTGCGTCAGAGGTAGCAGTTACATCATATACATGGGATCCGAAAGTTGATAGAACACCTGATTCTAACTCTACAAACTTCAAAGGTAACAGAGAAAATTTACTAGGAGTAAACTCATTAGCATTGTCAAAACCAATGGTTAATAACCTGAGAGCGAAAGGCACATTCAAACCTGGAGATGCTGTATATGTCACCAATGACAATCAGGAGAAGAAGTTCCTAGGCTATTGGGATGATACTTCTCCGGCACCATATGCGAATATCGACTTCTTTCATGTAAACTCTGATAAATATGTGAGAGATAAGCAAGCGCTTGACATCAAGCGAATCTCAAGCGGGGCAGGAAGAGGTACTGTTAGATGGTCACAGCAGAAAGCAGATGCGCTCAAGGCCCGTTCAAGAGGTCTATAACCTACTCAGACGGAATTACTATTTCTGCTTCTATTGGATTGTTTTCCTCCAGCGCTTTTGATTCGGCTATCATTTCCTTCAACAGATCTTCACGGTTCATGAGCAATCCTTTTCTGATGTCACTGTCTTCGTCTCTCTGAGCGTCCATTTCTTTGAGCTCTTTAGATCCTTCCTGCTTTTTCTTTTGAATCATTAGCTTACCTAAGATGTCTAATGATCTGTTAGCAGCTACGAGTAGTGAACCGAATGCAGCTACAGATTCAGCGTCGTCGGGTGTTTGTGATAGCATGTCTTTCACATCTTGAACTGCCTCAAGACCTTCCTTTGCTAGTGTCTTAGACATATTCAAAACGAATGCATCAAGATCCTCTTCTGCTAATGTCTCTAGGTCTGTACCTCTCGGGGGAGCTGTGTTTGAAAGTTGGCCTTTGATTTCGCTTACGATCTCTGAAATATCAGGGTCTTCATATTGTTCATCATCCATCGTATGTATTTATTTGCCATCGCGTAAACAGGCAAATACATTGTTATATATGGATAAAACAATACTTTTTAAGCAAGTACACCCTGATGCTAAGCTACCAACTAAGACTCACTCCGGAGCTGGTATTGGTGACACCGGATATGATGTCTATGCTGTAGAGAATGTAGTAATTGATCCAGGCAAATCAGCAGTTGTAGATGTAGGGATTGAACTAGCATATATGCCACCGGGGTATTGGATTAGGATTGAAGGTCGCAGTGGCTTAGGGTTTGTAAAGGGTATATGGCCACATCCAGGTATTATTGATAATCAGTATAGAGGCAATATGGGCGTCAAGCTCTATAATTTGAACAAACCATCGGCGGACGATTGGGATGGGGTGTATGGTACAAGTACAATGAAGGAAGCATATGAGGTCAAAGCTGGAGATCGCATAGCGCAGCTCGTAGTTTACAAGTTGCATGAACTGGATGTGGCTTTTGGAGCATCAGTTGAATCAGAACGAGGAGAAAAGGGATTCGGCTCATCAGGTACATAATATGGACAAGATATTCTTAGATATGGACGGCGTCGTTGCAAATTGGTGCAAGGGTGTATCAGATTGGTTCGGAGGTAATTTTGATCAAAAAGATGTAGAGACATGGAGTTGGGCGAAGGATCATCTCGGACTGTCAAGTGAAGCTTATGATGAGGGAGTAGTTAATGAAGAGTTCTGGGAAAGGCTGCCGCGAACAGATGAGTTCTTCGAATTCTTAGAGCTTATTGAGCCGTATAAGGACATCACATGCATTCTCTCTTCTCCGAGCGCTGCCGGGGGATTATCAGGAAAGCAGACATGGATTAAGAACCACTTGCCATACTTTTATGACAACTTTCAGTATCTTATCGGGCCTGCTAAATCGTTCTGCGCAGGTCCAGGAGCACTGCTGATTGATGACTCTGGGCGCAATTGCAAGGACTTTATTGCCGCAGGAGGACATTCCATCTTAGTTCCCCGTAGATGGAACAAGAATTGGGGCTTAGATTGTGTGAAATACACGAGAGATATGCTAGAACATTACATGAGTATTAAAAATAGATGACAGGAATTAATTCATTATGGGTCGAGAAATATCGACCAACCACGCTAGAGGAGATTGTGGTATCGCCTGCGGTACGAGCACAATTCACAAAGTATAGAGAGGATAAAGCTATTCCTCATCTTTTGTTTGTTGGAACTCCTGGAGTCGGCAAGACAACAGCAGGTAAGGTGATAGTGGGGGATATTCTCGGATGCCAGATGTTGTATATCAATGCAAGTGATGAGAAGGGTATTGATACTATCAGGAGCAAAGTATCTTCTTTTGCTTCAACTCTCTCGTTCGGAGATGGTCATAAGGTTGTGATGCTAGACGAAGCTGATGGTCTTAGCCCTGATGCTCAGCGAGCGCTACGCAATACAATGGAAGAGTTTTCTGCTCACACAAGGTTCATCCTAACTGCGAACTATGGGCACAAGATCATCCCCGCGCTAAAGTCTCGTTGTATCGATATTGATATGGTCCCACCTATCAAGGAGATTGTCAAGAGGTTACTGCTCATACTCAAAGCAGAAGAGATCACAGTAACTGATGCAGAAGTCAAAAAGCTTGCGTCAAATGTGAAGATGATGTACCCTGATATGCGTAAGATGATTAACCATATCCAGCAGTGCTCTGTAACTGGGGAGTTGGTTCTTCTTGATACAAAGGTATCTCAAGCTACTGTAGCTTGTGTATATGAGCTCATATGCGAAGACAATCCACTCGATGCACGCAAGTTTATCATCAAGAATGAGATGTCGTTCGGAGGAGATTATCCGAGTCTTCTAAGAGAACTATTGCGGTATTATTATGATAATTGTACCACCAATGCAAAGATCAGAAATGCAGCAATCATTATTGCAGATCATCTGTATCAGTCAGCGTTTTGCATGGATCAGGAGATCAACTTCACCGCAGCAGTGGTGAAGTTGTGTGATTAAATCGATCGAAGCACCTCCTCCGCCGAATCGACGATTATGTAGAGAACTCAACTATAAAGTCAACGCTTCTTACGCATTCTGAGGAAGATACATATTCGTGTATGTTTCGGAAGGCTCTGGGGTGCGGTCACCTTCAGCCGGCGAGGAAGGAATCTGGACATTTTGGTTTTGAAGAGCGTGATCAGATTTTTCATAGTCTTTTCCTCCTTGGTTTGTTGTCTCAGTCTGCTTGATTGCTTCGTCCTCGTAATTTTCTTGACCAGCTACGAGCTCTGGCTTGATCGTAATCATGTTGTCTCTCTTGAGAGCATCAGGAATAGGATCGAGATTCGGGTAATGGTTGACTGCACTTACTAGGCTCGCCGGAGTTGATACAATGTCGACATATCTACCGCCACCGTAGTCTAATACCAAGTCTAATACAACATCTCCTGTGTTATTCAGGTCAGATCCTGGCTGTCCTGATGGCATCAAATTCTTGATGTCCTTTACTTTAATGTTGATATCGCTGTCTGACAGCGTGTCGAGGTGTGCCTGAATAGAAGGGTGTAGACCTTTGTATGCATCAGTACTCTTAAAATCGTCATTGAACTTCACGACATCACCAACGAGAAACGATCCTCTCGTGAAACGCTGAATCATACCTTCTGCCAATACTAGGAACTTTTTCTTCATCGTACGTATTTAGGGCTTCGAGAGTTTTTCTACAGAGATGCAGCCTTAAATACTAGTTGCATGGGTAACATCCAGATCAAATCAATCCCGAAACAGCCTCAGCAGCGTCCAGAATATGCGTATGCTGACCTGCACCTCGATCTTCTGCTGCAGTACACAGACACAAACGATGCTGCTGCGGTGGATGAAAAGCGGGATGCTGCGGTGGACTACGACCTTCAAGCTATCCGCAATTCGATCAGAGCAATCTTCTTGACAACTCCTGGAGAGAAGATACTCAACCCGTTGTTCGGTGCGGATATGAGAGACTTCTTGTTCATGCCTATAAATGACACGACGTCTAACTTGATCAGGGAGCGAATCACTACTTCCATCAAGATATTTGAACCTCGAGTTCGCTTGGTTTCAAATCCCGTGATTCTCCCTAGCCCAGATGCAAAAACATACTCAGTTGAGATGGTAGTTGCAGTTCCCGGCCTTAACAACTCAGAGATCCACTTGATTGGAGTTCTCAACAACGACGGCTATGTCACTTTCGAATAAAGATCTGGAACTTCTGTACGAAGCAATCAGTCTCATGAACCCTGAAGAGCTTGTCAAGGATATCGAGAACAAGCTCAAGAACAAGCAATTGACACCACAGATGCATTCTGTGATCATAAAGCGCTTCACTAAATTCTTTGTATCTGATGATAGGGCGAGGCCAGTCTCAGTAGATGATTATCAGATCAGAGAAGGTGATCCTGAATGGATGAGAGGCACGAAGGCTTTCTTCTCGCTGGCACCTCAAGATGTTCAACAACTACAGCATGTTGCAGACTGGCTCAAGTGGGAAGACCGTGAAGGTGATCTGAACAAGGCAATGCGAGCAGATTGGAAGACGATGCTTGTCAAGGCAGGTGAATGGGTTGAAGAAATCAACAAGAGGGAGATGGCTGCTGAGGATGCTGCTAATCTAAGAAAATGGATGGAATGGCCAGACGGTTTCAGTATCATGGAGCTTCAGGGAGATGCTTGCCTTAGTAGAGAGGGCAAGCTCATGGGACACTGCGTCGGTGGCGGAGGATATGAAGGTGGAGCAACCACTATACTATCTTTGAGGGATAAAAATAACAATCCCCATGTTACATTTGAGCTAAGGGCCGGTGAACCAGACAGTGACGGTGGAGATGAAGGCTGGGGCGAAGACGAGTACGGTTATGATGAGCCTAGGGGAGATGCTAACGATATTTACATTGTGCAGGTGCAGGGGAAAGGCAATGAACCTCCTCACAAAAAGTACCACAAATATGTCGTCGATTTCATTAAAAAATATCCCGATTACTCAGTAGAGGAAGATATTACATGGACGGGAGGAATTGATATAGATGACATGGGTACATACGTATTTCCCGGATCACCTGAATATGATAGATATAAAAAGAGCAGAACAGAGACAGTTAATATTCAACTCACTAATATCAAGAAGAGTATTGATAGAGGCTTATTTAAGGGCAGTATAAGCATACAAGGCTATGGAATTGTAGAGCTAGAAATACCCGAGTGGGTGAAGGATGTTGATCTTACTGGCGACGATCACAATGAGGGGAGTCTAAGGTTAACTGGATTCCTGGCTTTAAACAACCTTAACAATCTACCTAAGGTAGTTGAAGGTATAGTTGATCTGAGCTTCAACCACATTACTAGCTTGGTTGGATCTAACCTCGAACAGTGTGGATCATTAAAGGTGTCAAATAATGAATTAACATCATTCGAAGGTATGCCTGTTGTTAAGAAAGATTTATCTGCTTACAATAATAGAATCACTTCATTCAAAGGAGCAAAATTTGTAGGTGAGCGGGTGTTTATTGACAGGGCGGGATTTGATGGTGTTGAAGAGCACCCCTACGATAATAGTATTGCTGAAAAGGCATATCTGAAGCATATCCAGAATGAACGCAGTGCGAATTTCAAGGACTTTTACAACTCAGAGAACCCGGACTAAATACGAACATGGCCCGTGAAGAACTAGCTGAATTCAATCTACCAAAGGATGCATATGCATCTTTCGATGCGGTATCTCTCAAAAGGCACATCATTGACCGCCTTAACACCAGTTCGGAGTTCACTGACCAGAATTTCGAGGGGTCTAACCTCTCATCTCTCACAGACATCGTCGCATTCATGTATCACACGTTGCTGTTCTATTTGAACACGACATCGTCTGAAGCATTCTTCACTCAGGCTCAGATCTACGAGAACATGAACAAGCTCGTGTCTCTCATCGGGTACAATCCAGTTGGTCCTCAGACCTCAATCCTTTCATTCCTTGTCGATGCGTTGGAATCGCTTTCGGTGGGAACATACACAATCAAGCGTTACTCGTTCATCACTGCGGGCAACACAGCATATTCATTCACCAAAGACGTGACGTTCGAAAAGCTTCTGACAGGTAGGGAGACTCTCGAGACGTTCGCAGCAAACAATTTGCTGTATGAGGGCAGGTACAAGGAGTATCCGAAGTACACGGCTATTGGTGAAGACTTTGAAACGATTACGATCACCATCGAGAACTTGATCGACCCTGAAACCACGAAGTTCATTGACCATAACAACATCGATGTATATGTTAAGGATGCGGCTTCTGGTGATTGGGCACTATGGAATGAAGTAACATCGCTCTATCTTGAAGGTGCTACATCGAAAGCATTTGAACGTCGCCTGAACTCATCTGGTCGATACGAAATCAAGTTCGGGAATGACATCAACGGTAAGGGATTGAATGCTACTGATACAGTTGCTATCTTCTATCTTGAATCCACAGGAGAAAAGGGCTCAGTCGGCGTCAGTGTCATCGACAATGGAGTGCTTGCATTTTACAACTCGTCCACATTCCGTGAGATTGCTGGAGATGTATATGATGACACAGTCACATTCCTCGGAGTGAATGATGTTGACAGGCTCAAGTTCTCAAATACTTCCCCATCCACAAAGCCAACATCGTTCGAATCTGTTGACGAGATCAGAGAGAACGCCCCGAAGCTGTTCACTGCACAGAACAGAGCAGTAACAACTGGAGACTACGATGCAATCATCAAGAAGAACTTCAGATCGATCATTTCAGCTTCATCAGTTGTGAGCAACAGCGAGTATACTTCTGAGTACATGAAGTACCTCTATGATATCGGGCTAGAACGCCCGAATGAAGACTCGAGAGTATTGACTAACCAAGTCGGTTTCGCAGATGCTTGTGATTTCAACAACATCTATATATTCATGGTGCCTGCTCTCGGGGCAATTCTAAACGAGACTGAGCCAAACTATCTTTCGAATGCCTCAAAACAACTCATATTAAATGAGTTTGAAGCATTCAAAATGGCCTCGCATGAAGTTGTTCCATCTGACCCAGTCTATATTGCATTTGATATGGGTATCAGCCAGCAAGGTGAAACTCTCATTCCTGCTCTATCAGATGAAACCACATTGATTGTTAAGCGCAAGTCCACTTCAAGACTCTCTTCCGAACAGCTCACAGATCTCGTCTATAATACGATTGTGAGCTTTTTCTCACAGGATAGCAATACTATTGGACAACTCGTAAATCTGACAACGTTGAACAACTCAATATTATCAATTGAAGGTGTTGATACAGTTGAAACACACAGGACAACATCTGATGGTACTCTCATCACTTCTCCAGGTATAGGAATGGTATTGTGGAACCCGATTTATCCGACACAGGATATCAACACTACGTTCCAGCCTATCCAGCTCCCAGTGTTTAAATATCCGTTCTTGTATAATAAGTCAGCATTCAGGAATAAAATTAAGGTGGATGTATAAGTACTAGGCATGAAGGTGCTTCTTGTGGGTTCTATTATGCTGCTCAGACGACACCGAAGCAATAAATAGGTTGTGTGAGCACATTCACAACGGAATACGTATATTTTTACACCAAAAACCATACAGGTACAGATGCTACATCTGGATATGCTCTACCTATCACCCCCTTTCAGTTTATTCCAGTAGTCGTCGACACTGAAAATAAGATATCTAGCCGTCGACTGGTATGGGATTTTGGTGATGGTACACAATCAACAGATATATCAGCAAAGCATGTCTATGACTTTCCAGGACAATATCTTGTCACTCTGTATCTGTATGACTCAGGCGGTAATGCATTTTTTGATTCATTTGCGCAAACAGTAACAGTTAAGAACTGGATAGCTGATACACTTACTCTGAGTGATATTGTGTCTGGTTCATCTCACAATCATGAAGTGAGGGCCTCATATATTGAGAAGCCGTTCATTATCACTAGGCACAACTCCTGGCAGACATATAACACACTATCAGCTCAGGGATATACCTTAAACTTATATGCGTCCGGTTCAAATTCACCTTTTCTCAACTTCGATTTGTTTTCGAAGTCTCCTTATGCGCATCTGCTCCCATCCGCGCGATTTCACATCAACTCTCGCAACCTGTTCTCAGGTGCAACAGAGTTTATTGCTGTCAGTTCAGTCAAAACTACGAACGACGAAATCTACGTTAGATTAAATGAGTCAAATGAGGTTGTAACAACAGTTCAAGCTCACTCAGGTTCGGCTTTTGCAGGCACATCAGGCTCAAGAGAGGTGTTTTATACAGATGACTTCCCGACTATATCAGGTGGTGGGTCAGCTATCGTATCAGTGATGTTTGATCTTCAGGAGTTTGATGATCAGGAGTCATGGAACTCTGGGGTATACAAATATGTCAAGCGACCAGAACAGGCATATCTCAACCAGGTACCTGAAACGATCCAATACACCTTTACATCTCAAACATCATCACACAAGCTAGTTATCACAACGAATGGTATTGATGGTAGGGGTGAAGAGATTGATACATTCAACATTGATGTAAACCAGTTTCAAGAGAACCGCATACCATTCACCGTACGAATAAAGGATGTGTTTAACTATCCTACAAAGTATATCTCCCAACTGTCAGCTGTACCACTCACCGCAACCTTAGTTAATAATACTGTTAAAGTCGCTATATTAACAGGTACAGGTTTAGTATCTGAAACGCTATATGATATAGAGCCAGACATGTATTCATTGACTGGTGAATCACTCAGCGGTGGTTTTTGGAAGGGCTACATTATACCACATTTCAGCACTACAGAAAATGTAACGTTATCTGCACTTGCTAACGTTGATCTGAACTTCTATAGTGTATCATCTCTCAGCTCTGAGGTAGTTGTTGGATCTTCTAACACTTTCAATATTTGGAGCGATAATGGAAAATATAACATCGGTAAGGTAAACGAAGATGTAAACTACCAACAGAAATTTAAGGATCTGCGCTTCCAGGAGAGCTTGGCAGATACCGATAGATTCTTCGATGATTTCATAGGAACGATAGTTGGAGCATTGACTTCTAGTCCAAATACGTTAGGTAAAAGAACACATGAAAAGATCTCCAATTTCGTTACAAATATACGGTCCCCTGACACATGCAATGTTAATGCGCTTTTCTCCCTCGCAGAGGAAGTTGGTCTTGACCTCGCTGAATTCGAGAGGAACAAGTTCACTTCGCCTCCAGATTTCGCGCGTATTATCGACATCCTCTCGATAAAGCAGTCTAAGCTTTGGGGAGAACGCAACCAGTTCAAGGAGAACTTCAACGATATAGGTAACTGCGAGTCAGCTTATTACGGAAATAACCTCGGAACTGAGCTTGATATAGCTACAGCAGTTCTTACTGCTGGAGGCTCATATGGAGATATTGTATTGTATGAGATATTTTCAAGAGAGTATAGAACTGTGAGTTCAGATCTACTAAGCTCCACATTTGTAGATTTCAGAAACATTACAAACCAGTCATATGAGCTGTCCTCATATAACACACACTGGGGATGGGGGTTAGCATTGCCAGCAGGCGTGTCTGGTCTAGAGATCAAAGAATATTACAAATTCTATAATTTTGTAGATACTGCTGAAGGTACACAGCTTGAAGGCATGATCAACTGGTCAGATGCTCTTACAACAGTTGTTGAGACAGTATCCACAAGAAATGAGTGGTTTGGTGATGGTCAAGTCATGGATAATATACTGACATATGAATTATTCAAGGGTTTGAGGCTCTTTACATCTGCTTCTGATATAGAGTACTAGGCATCTTAACTAAATATGAGCAGTGGATAGCGAATCTCTATTATATGGTGGTGTGGTGGTCAATAATTCGATCACAAATCCTGCTGTGGTGGAACAGGATACACAGGATAAAAATGAACCATTTTCATTCTTCGATTTCCTCAAACATTCAGACTCAACTGCGACACCGCAACAGTTTAATGTAGCATTCCAAGATTATCTGCTTATATGGCATGAAATCAAAGTAGGAGTAGGTGGTGCTAGCACTAAGGAAATTAAGGCACAGTATATTGCATTACTTAAAGATATCGCTTTAAACTTTACGACTCAGGATGAAAAACGATTCCTTGCTAATATCGATTTCAACAATGACTCAGATCTAGCAATCGTCGTACCGTTCTATTCCCGCAAGATTAAAGAGATATGTGACTTCTTTGCTTCGAAGCGAGAAGATGTCAAGCATCAAGCTGAGAAGGTCAAAATAAAAGGCACAGCTCGAAGCTTTGAGAAGTTTATTTTTGACGTAGTAATCGATTTCCTGTTCACTGATGATTCATCAGAATCTTATAGAACAACCAACATTGCTTTAACGTCTATTGCTGCTTCACTTGATATCGAAATCGAATCATTATTTGACACTTATGGGGAGTATTTCGACATTGACCCTTCTGCGGAGCCATCATTGTATGATGTAAAGAATGCTGTTCGTGAAAAATACTTTACTGCTAATACGAATGAGATTGATACTGATCTGTATCTTGACTTTAACGCTCAACTGAAAGAAGAGATATTCGGTGTTCCTGTATTTCTGAGAGAAATCGGGCCGAAGATATCATTCACGCTTGACCCTACACTGCTCGATCTTGAGTGTGACCCTAGCAACCCATTTGCTAAGCTCCTTGAGGAAAGGAAAAAACCTGCTAATGAAAAACTTAGACTGCAGCAAGCTCTTATTGAAAAATACATCGGTACAGATTTCTATTATCTATCGACTGGTAATTCAATAACTGAATCCACATCAGGTGTATTGTTCGAAGCTGCTGAACCTGCAAAGAATCTTCTAAACAGGCGCTTCCCTACGACTGCATCAGTTAAAGATTCGCAGGTTGAAGTAGCACGTAGAATGGGCTTATTCTTCAAGCCAGACAAGCTCGGTGTTCTTTATTTTTATTCACCAAGTCATGAATATCGCATCAACACTGATGCTCTCGAAGCAAACAAGGTCTATATATTCCCCGACCCTGAAAAGTATGGAAATGTAACTCAAGCAGGTGGGCTTACTTATGATCACCCTCTTGTGTTTACGGTTGACAACTCAACGAACATCAAGAATAGATCAACAGGATTTGCATTTGGGGACATTAACAAGGATCCGCGGGATCAGACTTTCCACGGATATTACTCGAGAATATACGACATCGATACTAACACCATCAATATTTCAGCTTTGAATAACAATTTCAACAGCCTCTATAATAAAGGTGTGGTAACTGAATGGAAGACTGATATCTGGGGGAATCAATACGGTCTGTTTAAAGATAAAAACGGAGGAAAGTCTGTAATTGAAGATATCTCTGATCAAAAAATCACATGCACTATCTTAGATGGTCATGAGTTTTACGATCAAAATGAAGGGTATGGGTTTGATTATAGTACGTTCGGGAGCCTAGCATATAATGATGCTATCAGAACTGGATTGTCTGCTAAAACTGTGGATAATATCCCATTCTCTGGTGGTAATTATTTATCAGGTTATAATCCATTCACTTTGAGTGCTGGTATGATTTTTCTATCAGGTAACCCCACGTTCCTTTATTTTAGAGAATTTACACCTTATGAAGTATGTGAAGGGTCAGAGCGAGTAATCAACTGCACACAGTATGATGGTGGTAAGTTTACATTTCCCAATAACACTGCTCTGCCAGATGCTATCTCATCTGATTCATCTCTATGGCCAGGTGCAGGTGCATATTATTATACAATACTCGTCGATAGTGGTGTAAATGCACTCAGCCCAGTAACGAGAGCAACAACAGATGGTTTCGCAGCTGATTTCACATTAAATGCTTCACTTGCGCTATCATCTACTGATATCACATTATATGACTCTGGTTTTTTCACCGATATTTGTGAACTTGATAATGACTATTCGTATTCAAGAACATCACCATTTTATATCGATACTGTTTCAGGTACATCATTACTTAACACAGCAACTGCGACAAGAGACTTCACCACAATTGCAGAGACAAGATCACTCACAGGTCAGTTATTCTTCAAGGATATTGTAACGAACCAGGTACAACCTGCTTCAGCTGCTTTGGAAAAGATCATCAGCAAGCAGCCAACTCCAATCAAAAATGAACTCAATGAATATATCTATGATATTGATGTGGTATATGATACGATCATGTTCAAGACGAGTTCTTACTTTGTAGTTGATCAATTGCTTTATGAAGATGGAAGCATTATAAATCCTGGGACAGTGAGTACATATCTCGCACTGACGGCTGAAAAGGCATACCAGAAGGTGACTAACCCATTCTTCGTGGAAGATAAGAGAGCGGTGTTCTATGCAAGGACGAGAATATTACCTGCTCTATCATCAACCAACTGCAAAACAATATACTTCGACCTCTACAGATATGACATAAAAGAGCATGTGAACAAGAAGTTGTATCCTAAGGCATCAACCACAGTTGATACATTGACAGGTATCTTTAAATTATATGATGCTACTGACAGTCAAGCTTTGAGCTCTAATATCGTGCGCATCGGTGATCCGAGACTTTCATACAGCTCGAGAAACGACAAGTTCGCCCTAACATTTGTCGCAGAAGATTCAAATAATACCCCATATATCATATCTCACACATTCTCACTCAGAGGTGATGATATTACAATCAGCTCAAATACAATTTATAAGCCAGATACTGTGTCATTCACTCACAACTTCAACACATTATCTGGATCCTGGGCGGATGTTGCTACTGAACTAGGATCACCAGCCTGGGAAACAGAAACTGGCTTATACGATTTCTCAAGCTCTTAGATTTATAACACTGTTGCTACAGCGTGCTCCTGACATAAATAAACGGAGTACATAGATGGCAAGTAATCTTACAGTTTTTTTATCCGGAGCACCGACTGATTCTACAGTAATCTTCGGACCATACACCATCAAAGGTGAAACAGAGGTAACGTTCGACTTTGATGGTGTAAACGAAGGTACATTCTCATCAATCAAGCTTGTTGGGGATTTTGGGGATGATGATAAACTCAATAGAGATTATAAAATCATCAGAACCTACTCTGATACGGATGAAACGCTGGAGATTGCTGAAACAGGTAAGATCTCAAATGTGCTAAGAGATATACCGCATATATATGAACCTAGTGAAGATGCATATTTTACTCAACTCACCGCTCAGTTCGATGTAACATTCTCCAATCTTCGCACAGTAACGTTTTATACTAAGTTCAACATTGCGCAGGATTCGCTCCATACAGCGATCGATAGGCTCCATCTTGTAGATACTCAAATTTCCCCACTTTCAACCAACACAGTATTCGCAATCTTTCACAACCAGCGGGGAGAGATAATCAACGAAGTATTAGTACCACAAGAAGCTGATGTTGTAGAAGCTGCAGCTACGACACCAGAAGAGGTGAGTGCATACCCTCTAACAGGTGTACCAGCTTCATTAAGTGCAACACACTGGTGGGCTGCTTTTGACGCGACTCAGTTACTCCAGACAGATGGAGCATCTGCGACAGACACAGATTCGGTAAGTGCTTGGATCGATAGAATCACCGGCACATATAACATGACTCAGTCTGGCGTCGCTCAACCGACCTTCAGAACTGGAATCAGAAACACGCAACCAGCGGTGTTGTTTGATGGTGTTGATGACAGCATTGCAGTTCCAGATTCCTTGATTGCTTACTCTCAGCCATATTCAGTGCTTGTAGTGATGCATGATCTGACTGGTACAAAAGCAGGTGCAGAGACACCATATTACGATATGGCTGACACGATCACAGCAGTGAGATCAACAGGTCGTAGAATTTCAACGAATCAGTACAATCTGAATGCTGGGACGAACCTGACAATGCCATTGTCCACAACCGCACCTACTGCTAACGATGCTCACATCTTTGTATATATTGTGAACGGAACCGATTCTTCATTTTATGTAGATGGTGTATCTGCACAAGGTGATGCGGGGACAAATTCATTCCGCCCGATGCAGATCGGTTCAAACTACCTCGACACCACGTTCCTATCAGGCTTCATGTTTGAGATAGCGTTCTGGGATAGAGCAATCACAAATAATGAAGTAACAACTCTCAACAATCACTACTCTTCAGCGTTTGATATCGGGCTGTCGGCTCAGCCAACTCCTGAAGATTACGAGACTGAGTCGTTCCCACTTAGCGGTGTCCCTCAGACTTTGTCTGCTACTCACTGGTGGAATGCTCAGAAGCTCGGCAATAATGATCTCAAGGGTAATGGTGCAATCGCAGAAGACGGCAATGCTGTAATGATGTGGAGGGATCGCATCACAGGCACTTATAACCTCACAGATCCAGACGTTACTACAAACCAGAGACCGGATTGGCAGAGCAATACACGTAACTCTCAAGGTGCTGTCAGATTTGAAGATGCTAATGATACGTTGACCCGATCAACTTCAGGAGACATCGAATACGCTCAGCCCTATTCAGTAGTATTCACATTCCAAGATCTGAGCGGAGCAGCTGCTGCAACATTCTTCGATTCTGCTTCAGCTCCAAATGTCATCTTCGGGAAGTCAGGAGGCCAGTTCCTAGTAGATGCTGGTACTTCAGTTGCAATTCCAACAAGCGGTGCCCCTGTCAATACAGATCCCCATATCGTAACGATCGAGTTCAATGGTGGGAGCTCAAAAGTATACTTCGACTCAGTTACTGCTGCGGGTGGGAGAGACTTCGGATCGAATGGTATTGTGCCATTGGTACTTGGCGCTGCTTCAAATTCGATGTCAGCAAATGTATTCGAAGTACAGTTCTATGATAAGATCCTAACGACTGCTGAACTCAACACAATCAACGCTGAGCTTTCATCAACATTCCTTATCAACCTGTCTGCTCAACCAACCCCACCGCCGCTCCCAGCCTTAGGGCCATTTCCCCTGAGTGGTATTCCAACACATACGCTGAGCGCTACTCACTGGTACTCAGCACTTTACCAGGACAACCTGCTGGCAAATGCAGGAGAGGCTGTATCTGACCAAGGCTTCGCTGGTCAGTGGTATGATAGAATCACAGGAACATATAACCTGACTCAGACTGGAACATCTCAGCCGATGTGGGACTCAACTGCGCGCTTAGCAGCAGGCGGAACCGTTTTTGACGGAGTCGATGATTCGCTCACAATCCCATTAACTGGTATAACTCAATATACTCAGCCATATACAGTTGTTATCACTTTTCAGGACCTCAGTTCGCTTGATACAAATTATGCAACCATCTTCGATTCTGCTTCAACAGGTGTAGCTGGATCGGTTGAGTTTTACAAGCAGAATGGAAGTTACTTTTTGGATGCGGGTACAACATTAGCTCTCCCAGTATCAACTGCACCGGTTAACACAGCACCGCACATTGCAATCTTTGAGATGAACGGCTCTAGCACAAAGGTCTACTTCGACAGTGTTACAGCTATATCGGACGGAGTTGCTGGCGCGAATGCATTCGACTTCCTTAGAGTAGGTAATAACATGTCTGAGACATCAGCGTTCTCGGGGTCGGTATTTGATATTCAGTTCTACAATGAGATCTTAACTGAGACGAAGCTCAATACACTCCACTCTTATCTCTCATCGACATGGAACATCAACCTGTCTGCTCAGCCTATCGAACCTACGTTGGAATCATTCCCAATGAGTGGTGTTCCCACAGATATCAGCGCTACTCATTGGTACACAGCTAGATATTCTTCAAGTGATATCAGAAATGAGTCTGGCACAAATGCTACATCAGGTCAAGAGGTTACATTCTGGAGAGACCGTATCACGGGAACATACAACCTGACTCATGAATCTGCACTAACTGGTAGACCGCAATTCATTGATGATGTGAGAGGAACTGCTGGGGCGGTGCTATTCGATGGTGCCGACACGCTAACAAGGACGCTAACTGGTCTAGAAGGTCTTCTCACCCCAGTAACAATTATCATAACCTTCCAGGACTTGTCGGCGAGCAGCAAGACCGAGGCGAGCATATTTGCTGGAGTTTCAAGCACGTTCAACTTCTTTTCAAAGTCATCTCAACAGTACACATATACAGGTGCTGATGGGAGCCCAAATATAATTCCTGTATCATCGGCCCCAGTCAACACAGCACCACACATCTTTGCGTTTGAGTTAAATGGCACTGATGGCGCTAAGGTGATGGTTGATAGTGTGACTGCTTGGACAACACCTTCTCTGGCAATAGAGCCTTTCAGAACAATTATGTTCGGGGGAAGTGAAACTACCCAAGATAACCTGTCTGGCTTCATCTACGATTTTCAGGTATATGACAAGATCCTAACACTAGCTGAATACAATACAGTCTATGCAGATCTCTCATCCACATATCTAATCAACTTGTCTGCTCAGCCTGTTGTAGCGGAAGAATCGTTTCCACTTAGTGGTGTTCCAACAGACTTGAGTGCTGACCATTGGTGGAATGCTTCATATGCTAGCTACGACACCCGAAACACTTCTGGTGGGATTGCAGCATCTGGGGCAGATATTGCAATGTGGAGAGATCGTATAACAGGAACATACAACCTGACTGATGCAGCATCAGCTAGAAGACCGCAATTCATTGCTGATGTCCGCAATGAGCAAGGCTCAATGCTCTTTGATGGTGATGATACCCTTACAAGAATTGTTTCTGGACTAAATGATTACCAGCAGCCTTTCTCGATCGTGTTTACATATCAGGATCTCAGCGGTGGATCAGAGGCGACGATGTTCGATACAGCTTCTACTTCTGAAGTATCATTCACCAAGTCAGGGGGCTCATATATTGTCAATGCTGGCACAGCAATCACAATCCCTGTTTCAACTGCTCCTGTTAACACAGACCCACACATTGCAATCATCGAATTCAACGGTGCAGCTGGTAAGATGTACTTCGATAGTGTTACTGCTATCTCAGATGGCAACTTCGGGTCTAATCCATCTGGTATTATCGAGATTGGTGCTGCTGCAACCGCGCTGACTGGCCATGTATTCGATGTACAGTTTTATGACAAGATCCTAACGACGTCAGATCTCAACACCATTCATAATTCGCTATCGTCAACATATCTAATCAACTTGTCTGCTCAGCCAGCAGAGCCTACTCCACCAGGGACTGCAGCTCCTGGACTGAGTGGGGTGTTCGACAATTACAGTCCAACTGATTCAGATGTACACTCATTCGTTGCTCGTGTAACTGCAGATGGTGGAGATGTTATCCATCGTAAGATGCTCGACGACTTTGTTATCACAGCTAAAGCCCAAGACACCTGGTGGAATAAGCTAGTGCAGTGGACAATGCCATATGCTGTCAAACTTTCTGGTGCAAATGACGAATTGGTTGTCAGAATGTATGATATCATCAATGAAAGTGATTATGTTGCACCATCTGCAGCTGGATACCACCCTAATGTCGATGACTCAACAGCTCCTGATTTCAGACTGATCGGAGCTCAAGGGCTTCCAGAAGTCGAGACTGACCCTGGCAAGGGCAAGTTCTTATTCAGAACAGTAAAAGAGCTCGACAACGGCACAGGTATCACATCTGCTGTATTCACTACTGCTCTCACAGGAATCAATGCTGTGTTGAATACACCGCTTTGTGCATCTGATGCTGATGACGGTACGACATATTGGCTGCAGCATGGTGTTCTTGCCTCAGATGATGGTAACCAGACATGGCGAATCATTCATGGGTATTCTAGTGTTTCAATAGTTGGGGAAAATGTTTCCATAGGCTATAATGCTAACACGACAACGTTCCGTAGTATTGGCATTACATCAGCGAAGATGGAATATGCAGCCGGCGAAACACTTCTACAAACAGTTATATTTACAGGAAATGGGGATCGGTCAGTATTCGGCAAAAATGACTCATTAAGTGCTGGTGATTTGCAATCGTTTGGAAGTGCAGCGACTGATGACACTTCACCTAATAAGGTGTCCACAGAATCTCCAAATACTACTAAGCCTAATATGATGGGCGGTTTCCATACTAAAGGTAATTATTCTACTGGAAGCAGCCCGTTATCTGCATACCATTACAACTATGGCCACTCACAGAGAACGAAGTGGAGTGGTACATGGGTGTTTGGGGAAGATGCGTCTGGTGTTGATATCACTGCTGATGAATACGATCAGTTCTTGACAACGCTGAATGGCACTTACAGTGGTATATGGCCTGGTGAAGCTTCGTACAAGCCTTTCCAAACTGGCATTGAAGACAATTACAACCCGGTTGATCCAGATGTATACACATTCGTTAAGCGTGTGACTGCTGATGGTGGTGAAGTAATCCACCGTAAGACTCTAGATGATCTAGTGCTGTCTGCTAAGGGTGGTTCTAACTCGTGGTGGGAGAAGACTGCTGCGATGTACACTCCGTTTGCATTCAAGCTTTCAGGGTTCGGGGATGGTGAGGGTGGTGTTTCGTCAGTGAGGCTCATGAGACTGTATGATATGATCGGCACAGCCGATCTTACTCCCCCATCAGGTACAGATTCAACTCACCCTAACTTGGTAGTGTCAGGAACTGAGGCAATTTGGGTATCTGGATACTCTGGAGATATTCCAGCATTCAGATTCAATCCTGATGATGCAGACTCTCCGTATTATCAGATCGCTGAGATGGGCCTGAACAACAAGCCGACTTGGAACAACTCCGAGAATGCTTATTTCACAAATATCTGGTCTCCATCAGCAACAAGGTTCTCCAATTACAACGACTTCGTCCACATGCATTATGGTTTAACTGATGCATCAGATTCTGATCCAGATAATTCACTTCAGATGTACCACAACTCCCCTATCCTGCACAACAGAGATCAGGTGACAATTGGGCATCTAAGCGCTGGCTTGAATCTCGACAAAGGAACAGGGGAATGGAACTTCGCTTGGAGAACAGGACAGGTAGGTATGATCACATCCAGATTCAGTGTATCTGGTGCTCAATTCTACAATAATCAAAGACGTGCTGAATGCACATTGATGTCAGTGAATTCTCTATCATCAAACCAAGACTGCTCTCCGGCGATACTCGGATATAGCGGGCCGGATGCGATTGCATTTGGGGGTAGAGCAGAACGTGGAACCGATGCATCAGTTAGCTTGTCTGCTAAGTATGTTCAGAAGTTCATCAGTGACCCATTCCATTGGATGGGATGCACTCTACTAGGCCGCGCCTCAGGTGGACAGGATGCTACAGAAGATGAATACAATCAGTTCATCACAAACATGAACGATGCGCTGTCAGGCATTTATGAAGGCGGTGATCCAGTAACTGACGATCACGTTGGAATGTTCATTGACAGAGTTGAAGAAGATGGCGGTCAAGTAGTCCATAAGATGACTCTCAACAATCTTGTGCTGTCAGGCAAGAGTGGTTCAAATCCTTGGTGGAGCAAATGCACACACCTTGCAACAACATATGCAATTAAACTCAGCGGCACATATGCTGCTAAAATATATGAGCTCACTCATGCATGTGATATGGAGCCATTCGGCTTGAGGCTTTCTGATAATGCTGATGGGGTATCTAATTGGTATGAAAATGTACATGGGCAAAACCCTGCACTGTTATGCAGAACTGGCGTACCTGATGAAGGTGTATATTTCATCAGGCCAGATAGAAATGTATGTAACTCTAGAGTTGATCAAGTTACTAACATGTCAACATGGGTTGATGCTACGAGCGGCTTCTCATCTACTATGTGGACTCCAATGAGTGCATCTGCTACCAATACCGCATATACATTCTTATGGTGGTATGGTAGTAATAATAATGCATATGCAATGTCTCAGCAATTCTCATCATCTGCTCTATCCAATGAGTTGTATTTCTTATCCATCAAAAGGGCAGGGACTGTACATGCACACGGCTCGACTACAATGTCATGGGCGGCTGGAACAACTCACATGATGTATGAGCATTGGACCCCTAACGGTATCAATTCTGAACTCGGGCGGGATTTTACACCGTTTACACCTGATGTATTTAACTCCGGAGCTACACTCACAGAAGACAGTTCACCCAACACAATGATTACTAGTCCTCAGTCAGTCGGGTGGGGTACTATTATCACAGGCACATCTACATCGTTTCAGCTTTCGGCCCATTCATTCATCGAAGCTGTAACGCGTCCATTTTTCTGGTATGCATTGACCATGTTAGGTAGAGATCCATCTGGCATCGATATTACAAGAGCAGAGTGGGACCAATACTCAACTAACTTATATGAGGCGACGTCAGGTATCTGGGATACAGTTAGAGCACCATACGTACCATAATATGCCAAACACGAGATTAGCAGGAAGATACAAGTACCGCATCATCGATGCGAATGGGGCTACTGTGCGGGAGTCTCCTTGGCAAAACAACCTAGTCCTTGATACGGGGCTGCAGGCGCTGACATCGGCTCCTCTAACAACTGTTGCAAAGGTTCTGACATTTGGCTCATCTGATCAAGCTACTGCTGTGACAGATACTGGTGTTATTTCGGCAACTCAAGATACTTCAAAGTTTGCTAACCTTTCTGCTCTCACTGAAAGTGTGACTCATACCAATGATGCATACCAATCATCTTATGAGTGGACATATAGAACATGGGGAGCGGACTACCCTGTAACAATCAGAGAGTATACTGTACAGCCCTCGTGTGATGTTCCTGCTTTTGCTCGAGCATTACTGAGCATCGATCTTGAGAGACAACAAGGGATTGAGTTTACATATAATCTCGATGTTACATGGCCATCAACTACAACAAAGACTGAACTTGACGCTGCCTATATCATATCAAATACGGCTGGCGTATCTTCTCTGAATACAGTATCAATAATACTATCAGCATCCCCATACTTTAACCCACCGGTGAATAACAAGGTAGTTTGTGAAGAATACAAGCTATATACGTTGACTGATAACATCATATATCCTACAAAATTCAATAATGTCATTTATCCAGCGACGAAGAGTTTTACAACTGGAGATTCTAATGATTCTCAGGGTTCACGCATTTCTACTGTATATACAGCTACCTCTGCGGTAATGACTTACTTCATTGCAACATCTGCAGTGGGTGATCAAGTAAAAACACTATTACTAGCAGCAGATGACCTTGTTGCTTTTCCTGATTCTGAATTCTTTGCTTCTACTCTATACCTCTCGGCCGAAAACTTTACAGGGGCTGATCAATCATGGGAATCAAGCTTATCTAACTTGAAATTTATCATAACCCATTCTTGGGGCCGTTAATTGGTCTCTTTCAATAAATACGGTATATGAGAATCTTGAGCTTGAGTGCAAACTCGACATCTGTAAGCGCACGATATGTGGGTAATGGTGCCGTGGAGCTTAAGAACAAGCAGATCGTAACTGATACAGGAAAGTCGTTATTCTTTACTAGTGCTCTATCAGGTGCTAGTGATGCTCGAATCAACAACTTCTCTGCTTTGTTTTTAACTACTAAGACATTCGCCTCATCTCTTTTCAACGTGGATGAAGTTGATAATAGCTTGAGAGAGGTGATTACTACATATCTAGTGGGTGATGCTCCTGGAGCAATTATTGATAGTTCACGATATCTATTCATCGATGAGGTTCCCGATGCTTCACAGCCATATATCACAACATATTCATTGAAGCTATCGGCAGATATTCCGATAGATATTGATAATCGCAAGTATTTTGAAGTAGAGCTTCTCGACGAAAAACTAGCTCGTGTGATGCACCGGGATAATACATTCACATATTATCTAGCATATAATGATACTGGAACATCATTCTACTTTATTACTGGGGCAGATGTTGATGATATCACCGTCCCTGGTATCGATAGAAACACATTCTACTATGTGTTAGATCGACCATCATCTCGCATCTCTCTATTCAGGCAAGCGTCTGGTGGAAGCGGTCTGAGTTCATTCTTATCTATATCTGGCAATAAGCTGACATTCTCCACTGCTACATCTTCACAGACTATAGCAATTAACACTCTGAACTCATTTGCTATCAGGTATAATGCACAGACAATTGATATCAAGCTCAATAACGGATGGGCTTCATATGATCCTATAGGAGGAAACAACAATGCAAACATAGATATCTCACGCACGATCACAGATATCAAGACAAACTATTTAGCATCGTTTCAGTACTCTGCAATATCAGGTAATACGGTTGAAATGAATTTGATGGCTCTTAAGAACACAGAGTCAGAAAAGGGATTTAACAACAGATCATCATATCTTGAAAGAAACGCTCAGCAACCTGGAGTTAACTATAGAGATTACTCATCTATCTTTTCAGGGTCTAATCAAGAACTAGGTAATGATGTAATCACACTGAACTATGAGTTCTATACAGCAGATTATGTGATGACATCAGATGGTAATACACTCTTCAAAACTCCGAAGAACATGTATCCATATGACCGTATCAACATCAATGATACATACCTTGCAATCAATGGTGGCTTTGCAGGTGATACTCCTTTCAACTCTGATAAGGTATGGCGGAGAAAAGAAAATTCGAATATTTTAGACAATGATAGTCAGTTTTTATGCACTTGGCTATCTGGAGGAGATATAGCAGTTCCTCCAATTTGGGTAGATAGATATTATTACCCAGAGAGAACAACGTTCGCTGAAGCTATATCAACAGCTAATGCATCTACATACACGGACACTATTCAAAGCATTATCAATGATAATTCCGAATTAACTGCAGATATTGGAAATCTTCAATTCTTCGATAAAAAGTCAGATATGGTATTCGAGCCAGATACTGAGTATATCTACTCGAGAGTTGGGGATGAGTTTGTGTCTCAGTACATGGAACTGCTAGGAGAGAATATCATCTCAGATGGCTTAAATCTTGTAAACTCTCGAAATGTGCCTGCTGACCCAACAGATCTTGTTTTGGACAGACAGCAGTATAATTTCGATGGAGATCACAAAGCAGTCATCACTAATTACGACGAACTCAACCAAAACAACTCACAGTATACTATCTCATTCTGGGCTAACTTCAAAGACTGGGACAGTACAGTAGGTCATCAAATTATGGGCAATCTCAATGATCATGGGATAGGGGTTGTGAATGATGCTCGTATTACTCCTATTCTCACGGTTCACTCAGGGCAGACAGTTTACTTCTTCAATTCTGACTTCAGCCCTATTCATCAGACAGACATAGGAGCAACAATCAGACATATCCTTAGAACAGATCACCTTGATCTTCTTATCGTGATTGATGAGGATACACAATTATATAAGCTCAAAGTGAATGGGCCGATCGTTGATAAAGTAGATCTTTCTGCTCTCGCTGGATATAGACATGCTGTTATAGATTCGAGTGGTAATATAGATTTCTTAATGGATGAGAATGGAACTGTGAAGAGTTTCAATATCTATACAGAAGTTATCACAACACTGAATGCAGATCAGACTACTCAAATCAGAACAGGATCAATCGTTAAAGACTTATCAGGTACATTAAGGTCATTCGTGGGTGATAAGGCGATTCAGAAAACAACAGAAGATGCAATCTTCCTAGTGAATGATAATTTACTCGTTCAAGAATCATTAGACCACTCGACGAGATCACTGCTTATCAGCTCTACCACAAACATCAGAGATTTCACATTAGATGAAAATAACAACATCTATGTACTTCACAATGATGATAGAATCACCAAATTTAACGAAAACAGAGATAAACTCTATACAGTATCAATGTCAGGTACTACACTATCTGCTGTGTCTGCTGCTAGCGTGGCAGTCGATATTGTAAATGAGTATACAATTGACGGTCACAAGACATATCCGATTATCATGTCTGTTGATACAGATGATAATCTACATCTTACTAAGATTGAAGAGACGTTGTTTAAGGCAGTGTCTACAACATCATTAGGCGTATCAGGAGCATATACAGGATTTATCACAGCTTCAGCAGCGAAGAGATATAATGTAGCTAACTATGCTTGGTTAAAGAACCGCTACAGGTCAGTAAACAATACGATCACATTCCATACAAAGTTGAAAAACAACTTTAATAACAGGGATTTCCTTGCAACTTCTACTGAAATAGATATATCTGAATATACGTCAGGCTACCATCACTTCGTTTACAGATTCGACGGAGTACATGGAAATATATCATTGTTCGTAGATGCTGATCTTGTTAGCAACACTAAAATACCTATAGGTAAGTATGCAATGCAGACAACTGTAGATGATTGTTTAGGTTTTGGATCTACTCTGTTCTATAATTGTGAGAGCTTATCTGAACTCCTTGATCAGCCCCAATATTACTTTATCAATGATGTTTCATTGAAACAGGTGAAAACATACGATAAATCATTATACGATACGGAGGTTAATCTGCTACACTTCAACAACGCTAGCGTTGAAGATATCACACTCTCCCTGCCCTCAGGTCAACGTAACGCTTTAGATGAGATGTCTCGTATGTTTAAATGGAGACTTCCTGGACATAAGGCATCGTCTGTAAATATTAGAGTCAAGAATTCAAAAATTGTCAACTCAGAGATCCAGGAGAAACTCGAACATGTTATCAGAGCAGAGCTTAATAAAGTAGCTGCATCTGATCTAGATATTGACAAGGTTGTCTTCGAACAGTTTTAAGATGAGCATCAACTACGCAGCCACGAAAACAAATTTCACATCTGGAGGTGAATTCACTCTCACAGGTGCGAAATTTGAGGGCTATTTCAATATCAAGGATGGTGTTGCATTTGCTGGGAGAGATAGAGAAGATCAACGGCTGGATCCTTCTGCTACTATTCGAACGGAGATGAGGCTGTCGGATTATTTTAAAGACCGCCTAATCATTGATAGCTTCACATTTCCATTTGTAAAGGAAAACATACTTGTAGGGCCAAATGAGAAGGTAACAAAGAGGACGTTTAATTCAGTTATGACTAAGATGTATCAGAATATGATCTTCTTATATTCAAGATTGTTTATGGCTGGTAATAATATACCGATAGGTTATAATTCGGTTGCTGCTATATCAGGCGATAGTACAGATTTTAGGTGGTATGATGAATCGTCTGGCACATCGTTTAGAACATCTCCACTCGAAACAATTGGATTAGCTGAATTAGATGGGATGAACCACATGGTTGCTCGTGAGTTTGATTCAGAAGATGGATATGTATTCTTCGGTATTTCAAACTCATATTTCCTCGCATTAACAGCTGATGCAGCATTTTCAAATATAGTGGTTGCGTTGTCGACTAATAAAATTGCTCAAAATACAGAGAGCGAGTATTCTAAACTCGAAGACATGTCGATGATAGATAATGATATCTATATAACAGATACAGGGTCTAACACAGTATACAAATATGATATTAGTGGCTTTTTCAACGGTGATAGGTCGATATATAACAAGAGGTTCTTGATAGAGACGATCGGCGGGTCTATTACGAAAAGAACAGCATATTCTAAGAACAAGTTTAGTACGCCATCTGTTGTAGGTGCAAGTAACACGAATGTATATGTATATGATCAGGGTTCACAACTCATCAAGATCTATGATCGCAATTTTATCTGGAAGAAGTCAGTACCATTTGCAAAAGTCATAGTTAAGGATATCGAGTATAACAAGAATAACAAATATGTATATGTGCTTATATATGACCCTGTTAGTACATTTAATCATATCTATGTGTGTGATGCTGAACTGAATATTCTTGAGAATTGGACGTTAGATGAATCTATCCAGGATGCGTCTAACAGTGTTCTTGTAGATGCATCTGGTCGTGTGTTTATCGATAAGCTGACAGAAGAAATCAGGCGGATAGAATTCTCTTCAGAAGATTCGAACATCTTTTACGTTCTCACTAACAGATCTGTATTCAAGAAATTCGTCTCTAGGCCAGACAAGACAATCGGTAAGTGGATTTCATCAAATTATGGTATTCAGTTCGATTACATCTGGAATTTGCAAGATATCACCTGGGAAGGTGCAAACACTGTCTGGAATGAACTGTCTGGTAGGTCGGTTAGCAACTCGTATATAGACTCAATGTCGATAGTACCTCATAGAAGCGATTTAGATTCAATCTTCATGTTGACTAAGTCTGGACCTGTATCAGCATTCAACTTACAGAACTTTAATGAATCGACACAATATGACTCTGTGTTAGCTGTTGATAACTTTACAATATATACAGATGATGAGCTTGAAGTTAGTGGGGAAGAATACGTCCAAGGTCTAGTATATAATAAGCAAATCTACATGCTTGCTACAAATCTCCTGACTATTAAGAATCTCATCAGAGGTAGATTCAAAGGAGAATACACAGCAGCAACACCAAACTTGCAGTATGCTGGATATGTATATCTCACAGATTCTGAAATTGAAAATATTGCTATTGATTCTATTGACAATCTATATATCTACGAGAATGAAGTAGTATCACCTGTGTCGTTTAACAGGGTCCTTGATAAGCTCTACGATTTCCAAGCTCAGTTGTTGAGTATAACCCAAACTAAAGTCATTGGATCAACATCTACTACTGAGGTAACAGGTGGAAACATTGCTGTGCTCGATTAAATAGTCTGAGTGGAATCATTCAAGCAATATTATCAACTCAATGAGGTAGCTATTGCTAATATAAATGAACTCACCAACAACATTCGGTGGTTTGCGAAGCAGAGCACAGAGTCTGGCGAGATCGTAGATTGGATAACTTTCCGCGTATCTAAGCTTCTCAGCATTGATAAGTGGTTTGATCTATATTCCTCGGGAAAATGGAAACATTCAGCCCGTCCAAAAGACCCTGACTGGATGCAAGGAAGAGCGGATTTGATACGAGGTGAACCAAGCAATAAGCTATCGACAGATGTCAGACACGTAGCTGATTGGCTCGACTGGGAATTTAACCAGAGTCTAGCTACAGGAGACACAGCGCAGTATAGAAAAGCGTTTAAGTCAAATTGGGAAATGGCATTGAAGAAAGCTGATGAGTGGACAGAGATGCTCAATAAGCAAGCTTCAGATGAAGATAACTTAGATGGGTTGGAGCTTCTCCATAGATTCGATGACGGGTGGTCGTGGGTGATGCTGCACTATAAGGAAAACTTCGAATATGAGGGAAAGCAGATGAATCATTGTGTTGGTTCATATTTTGAGGACCTTGAAAAACCTACTGATGCACCAGACGACGACAGTCTAGTGATATTCTCTCTCAGAGATCCTAGGAATAAACCTCATGTCACTATAGAATATGGCACTATCCAAAGTGTAGTCTCAATGCGGACAGCTGCTGGGATTATGCAGATTCAGGGCAATTCAAACCAACCGCCTAAGGAAGAATATAAGGAATACATAGAAGAGTTCATATTGAAGTATCAGATCAATGTATATGAAGGGGGTAAAGGTATAGATTGGGGTTCCGCTGGGATGGATGATCTGGGCAATATAGTTGATATACCATCCGATGCGCTGTACGAAGATGAACACGGAGCACGTATAAATATAGAGGATAAATATATCCCGAATCTTATAAAATTAGATAGGCGACCACCAGGAGTGTATTGGATCATAGTAGAATCCAAACCCCTTGATAAGAGATTTTCTTACGGTGGTCCGCCAGAACGATGGACGAGCAATAAATACATTTTAGCGGATGGCCTCTAACACTCTCACAAACAACTTTATTTCACAGTCTTATACTGGACTTATCCATGCTCAAGCTGAGCAGCTCCCATCATCAGGGAAGGTGAAGGTATATGATGGGGCTGGTAATCAATCTGCTATCCTGTTAGGCAGGAAAGATTCTGGATGTTCAATTTATTCATTATCCGCTTCATCACTTACGGTTGCAGGTGTTCAGTATCCAGCTGGTGATGGTGCTGCAGATCAAGTTCCAGCTACAGATGGTGCGGGTCAAATGACGTTTAGATCTGTGAGCACATTGCTGTCAGGTCTCACCTCCACTACATCATCATTTTCAAACTATAAGCTCACAGTAGTGGGTGGAGCTGTTACATCAATCGAAGCTCAGGAAGCGTTCCCTAGACACAGATGTTACGTATATAGAGGTAACCATGATTCTGGTAACTCAACATACCCATCTCAATCTGTATTGGACTCATTTCTCAAAACCCAATGGGCAGATGCAAGAAATGGTGATCTAGCTCAAGTTACTTTCTTCAAAACAGAATGGAGACAAACGAATGGAGATGATGATTTCAGAGGCAGGCAATTTGTATTCACTATGTCTCTAGTTGGTGGCAACTGGATCCAAGCACCAAATGATCCTGCTTCATCATCCGCCCGTGGAGCTCTCAATAGCTCAACATTTACAGCCTTTTCATAAATAACGTAACATGCCAACAATTAACATAGTTAAGTTCAAGATAAGACGCGGCTCTGACTCTCAGCGTCAAGCTGTTACTCTGGACCAGGGAGAGATCGGCTACACTACAGATACAAAAAGAGTGTTTGTAGGTGATGGCTCAACTATGGGCGGTAATGTAGCTGGCAATATTGTACATGCTCCAATTTCAACTGCTGGTGGTAGAACATCTGAGACAGATGCTGTACAGGGAGATCTCATATATGAGAGAGGGTTGATGTACCAGCTCTCAGGAACAGATTATAGCAATTTATCTGCCTGGGGGTTTGTCGGCTCGAGAGGGTCGACATCGATTGCTTACAATTCTATAGGCCGTCTGGTTATCAAAGATCAGGGAATCGGTGCTACGATGTTTGCAACTTCTGCTGCTTCAACAGCTGGTGGTATCACAGTTAACTTGACATCTGGATTATCAGCTGATGTTGATAACTTGACAGTCGCTGTATCGACAAATGGTATACAGATCAAAGATGGAGGAATTGGAACTACTCAATTGGGACTGAATTCAGTAGATCAATATGCTATTGCTGCTTCTTCACTATCTGGCGGTCTAATTGGCGGTGGAGGCGCTAAGCTCGCAGTCAACGTTGATGATAACACTATTGCGATTGTCAATAACCAGCTCGTTGTTTCAGCTATCAATGTTACGGATATCAACACTGGAGGTGGTCTCGATACAAATGGAGGTGTATTATCATCTACTGTTGCTGGTGTGGATGGAACTTCAATCATTCTTTCGGCGGGCAGTATTGCAAATCTACCAGATCGAGTTGTTCCTGGCACATATCCATTTCCTAAAATTATTGCTACAACAACTGGAGTAATCTCTGAGATATCCAGCGGAATAACAGCTAGCCTTACTGCTACTAATATTGCAGGTAATTCACCATTTGTGGGGTATTATGACCAGCAGAGCTTAAGTGCTGGTGGGCTGAGCAATCAGACATATATCACGTGCTTAACTGGTGATAGTGCAAGTACAATCACACTATCTTCAGGCGGTTTCTTACTGTTTGACGGTGCGGGGTATGGCACTCTCGCAATTCCAACCTTCCAAGTTCCTAATTACTAATGGCTACACCAATCGAAATTACTAACCAGACCCTTCTGAAGCTCCTTGTGAGGCGCGGCACTAATACTGACCGTCTTCAGGTAGCATTGACGGAAGGAGAGATTGGATATACAATAGACACTCAAAGACTCTTTGTAGGTAATGGGTCTACAAAAGGTGGCCGGCCGGTCGGTATCAAGTTCCTTGGACAGAATGCTACAATCACAAACCTCAACGGTCTTCCAGATGATCTAGGATACGATAACGATGATGGGCTTCTTCGCGTTATCACAACAGGCACAGGTTCGGTTGGGTCAGACTGGCTTACTATTGGTGGTCCTGGATCAACTCTAGTTGATAATCAGACCATCCAGAAAGATTCTGCCGGTACAATTTCTGTACTAACAGTTTCTGCTGATAATATTGATCCAGGTTATTACGGTGTAGGTGTTGAGCGAAGTGGAAACACTATTCAAGTAAAGTCAACATTGACTCTTGATGAGATTCAGTCCCGCACTGCTACATTGACACTCCCGCAGGAGATGACTCTAGGAGATAGAACTTACTTATTCCCATCAAATGCACCAGCACTTGGTAACGCTCTGCTGTCTGATAGTGCTGGTAATTTACGATGGGGAGCGCCTTTGCTTTCTACAGACACACTTTATGTCTCTCAAGAGCAAGTTCCTGTCGGTTCTGTGATTGCATTCTTGTCCGGGGCGGCTGTTCCAGATGGTTGGTTCCTCACAGATGGTACTGCTTTGACATCTACAGCTTATCCGAATCTATATTCAGTGATCGGCACTACATACGGTTCAGGTAATGGAACAACGACAGACTTCGCTGTTCCAGACTTTGATCATCATATGCTATACGGGGTAGAGTCTATTCCCAATACTACAGTGGTCAACTTTACATCTGGAGGCAATACGAGTATTTCTGCTGCACCTGTTGTATGGATAATCAAATGGCGCCCTGATACAGTCAATGTAGCTAAGATCAATATTACACCTGCCCTATCAGCAACTGATAGCAATGGCTCATCGACATCTGTTATCAACTTATCTACCACATATGGATTGGGAGTGAATAAAGGATTACCTGGAGCAGGTAATGGTGACGTTATTGAGGGTGTAGCAAGAGGAAGAATTCATGGAATTCAGCATTTCACATTAGGAACTCCATCAGATACAGCAGCCCTATCACATAACTTCACAGTTCCTGCTAATACATATCAGATCAAAGTTACTATGACTGGTGGAGGTGGCATTGGTTACTCAGGTGCGTCTCCGTGGGGAACGACAGGAGGCTCAGGCTCAACTACGATTGTGTATCTTTCATGTGCTCCAGGTCATACATACCTACTCACAGTTGGAGGTGCAGGAGGAACAGGAGTTGCGGGTATTGGTGGTGATTCGTTCATTGCACTCAGCGGAACGACTATTGCAACAGCTGGAGGTGCTCAAAAACACTTATTTGGCACTCCGGTGATCGATGACAGTACAACTATTATGGGTAGCCAGTTACTGTTCGGTGGTACTGGCGGGACAGATACTAATCAGGCTGGCGGGGTAGAGGAGGCGGGAGGGGCGTCATCATACTATGGAAGTTCACCTGCACCTGGAGGGGGCTCAGGTTCTCATTCACTGATTCAATCTGGATATGGGCCAGCTGGTGGTAATATTGTTATAGAGTGGTAATTGCGACTTCTAGGCATAAATATATGCATGGAATTTGAATCTGATATCTTGATCGAAGATGTGTCTCTTATGAGGCAACTAATTGCCTTAGCAGCAAAGAACGGGCTTGTAGAACTCTCCGCATATGTCAAAGTAGGGACTCTTGACGAGAAGCTCTCTCAAATAGAGACATCATTCACCGCTCAGGAAGCTAAGGCTAAAGAGGCAGAACAGTATGCAGGCATCGAAGCTCACTTCAGAGACAAGTTCGAGCCAAAGGACGAAGACAAGGACGAAGACAAGAGCGATGATAACTGAGACTACAAAGATTAAGAAGGGGAAAGAAGTCACTTGGTATTACTTCTGGTTTCTCCCCGTTTGGAGAATTTCTAAGAAAAAGGCTAAAAAGAGTTGATCCTACCAGAGAAGACGCTATAAATAGATACGATGAAACATTCAGAAAATAACAAACCCTTTGCGAGTGATGCTCTCCGCGGATGGTATGGCGTGTCCCTGACACAAAATATTACCTGCGCAGATGAACCGTCAAAGGCAGCTGCTTTCTGAGAATAAGATTAAACATTTTAAACGAAGAAAGCGGCTCTTAGATTAGAGCCGCTTTTTTTGTGTCTACAACGCTATATGGGATATAAGACTGCCCAATGAAAGGACTTAAACGCTAGGGAACTAGGGGACGGATTGTCCTAAGAACGAGAATGATAATATGAACAGAGTAAAATACACGAGAGACGAATACCGTAATGAATATCTACAATCTGACGAATGGATTGCTTTAAGGGATAGCATTATGGAATCAAATCCAGATTGCCAATGTTGCAACGAGCGAAAAGCTTCAGATGTACACCACATGGTATACCGCAACATTGTTGATATCAAGGTCACTGACCTATTACCAGTTTGCAGACCATGCTATGACACATTGCATGATGCAATTAGCAACAACTACATCCCTAACAGGGAATCGCACAAATTTTCTATCGAAGATATCACTAAGATGTCGATCGGTATTTTAACTGATGAAAAGTACAAATCATACAAAAGATGGCTTGATAGCAAGCATAACCTAAAGCAAGTGGTATTAGATCGCATCAAACCTGTGATCGAAGCTACTCTCAAGCAAATCAGAGGTATCAAGAGAATTCAAATCAATGATCTTGAAGATCTTGCAACTATCGAGTTTACTGGCCGGCAAATTGAAAAAGTGATGAGGGTTATCCGAATTGCTGAACATAGAAGGCAAAACAAACTCGATAAGAGATACAATGGTAGAGCTCATAAGACTGTTGCTAGCAACTACTCAGTGAGAACATCACAGCCAAAACATCCAATAAAATAAATAAGATCCCATAGTTTAATGGTAGAACACGACCCTGGTATGGTTGAAATTCAGGTTCGACACCTGATGGGATCTCCATTTGGTCGACAAGCATAATAGGAGATGCACTTGCTCAATGCATCCCTGCGTATGTTCATAGAACGTCCACCAATTTTAATGCTCGTGTAACTCAGTCAGGTCAGAGTAATCCTCCGATAAAGGATAAGTCGCTGGTTCAAATCCAGCTGCGAGTACCAATTTATGTTCCATTAGTGTAGTGGTTATCACATCGAACTTTCTATTCGAAAACCTCGGTTCAACTCCGGGATGGAATGCCAATTTACAATACAATACAATGAAAACACTGATAGGTGATTGCACACATACCGATTTTTAAGGAGCATTCGTATAGTGGTTATTACGCGGGATTGTCGATCCTGATACAGGGGTTCAATTCCCCTATGCTTCGCCAATTTGATGAAAAGTCTACAACACAATTAACTTTGAGGTGGTGTAGATATGTCCCCGCTTATACACTTTATATCAAACAGAAAAAATCCCAGCTGGTGAACTAGTATCACGCGTGGCTGTTAACCATGAGTACGAGGGGCGGTACCTCGGCTGGGAGCCAATTTAATGGGGGTGAAGCTTATTAGTGTAAAGCATCCGACTTTTAATCGGAAGTCTTCAGGGTTCAAATCCCTGTGCCCCTACCAATTTATGCCTCGTTAGCTCAGCTGGACAGAGCAACGGATTTCTAATCCGTAGGTCGCAAGTTCGAATACTGCACGGGTTACCAATTTACAGTTGCATACATTATTATAAGACCTTACCGATAAATTTATTATGAACTGTATAGCATGTAACTCAGCTGTAGAACAAGTAAGACTAGATCTTAATATGACCGTATGTAGTGCTTGTGCCTATAAAGGAATAGCTCAACCAGAACCTGTTAAAGGTGTGATGGTATATGGTCACAAGACAGCGGGAGAAATGCAGATAGTGTCTGCGGGTCAGTTTGCAGACCATAGAAAGTATAATCCATATGGAAGAATGACGGGGCGTGGATCAGGTGTCCACGCCGTCATGAATTCATCGAACAAATAACATGCCTCGTTAGCTCAGCTGGACAGAGCAACGGATTTCTAATCCGTAGGTCGCAAGTTCGAACCTTGCACGAGGTACCAATTTAATGCCTCGCTAACTCAAGTTGGCAGAGTAGTCCCCTCTTAAGGGAAAGGTTACAGGTTCGAGGCCTGTGCGGGGCACCAATCAAATGTCGCACCAGTCCACGGATCACCCCGGCCGCAGTTTGGGCCTTGAAATATGAGCCTGTAATCGAGTAGGATGTTGGGTTTGGTGAAGAAATACCAACACATGCCACGTTGGCTCAGGCAAGCTGAGGACAAAGTGGTGCGACGCCAATTTAATGCCTATGTGGTGGAACGGTAGACACGCTGGTTTTAGGAACCAGTGCTTTCGAGCGTGCAGGTTCGACTCCTGTCATAGGTACCAATTTACTAAATAACAGCATGATCGATACGTTTGCTGTATTTTACAAGAATAGACTGCTACAAGAGTCTATCATAGCTCCTCCGAATAATACTAGAGAGCTAGATAGGTGGGCGACAGAAGTAGTCAAAGCAGCTGAAACTGCATTTTGGGACACTGAAGATAAAGAATATAAAGAGCTTGGAACTTTAGAGCAAGGGCAGCGTCGAGACAGTAATTCAAATCGAGTAAGAGAGCTTGTCGCTCAGTACAGCCCTAAGGCATACACCTATACTCAGAGATTTCATGAGCTAGAATACAAGCTGCATGTGCTCAAGAAGAATTATCCACACGAGACTCAGTTGATTGACTTCACTATATCTGAGATCAACCAGTTCTATAATTGGTTGAAAGTGTTCTTTATAACCATCATAGATACTAGAGTAGTTGGAGGAGATGGTGGAGGCACCGGACCTGGCGAGGCCAATTCTGTCGGGAAACAGGATCTTTCAACTCTACGGCAGTATGTGATCCAGAAATATGATGCAGATGATGACAGCGACGATCAGCAGATAATGGACGGGGGGAAATTTACAAATGAAGCGTGGAAGTCATTAGGTCGATCATATATCCTACTTGGAGGTGCTAAGACGCTACAAGAGAAGATTATTGCTATAACAATGGCATTGAATGCTTGGCATGATAATGCAGCTCTTATGTCGCCTGACTATTTTTGGGGACCGTTCACTATGGAACAGTATGAGCAGATTGGCAATATCAACACCAGGAAGGTGCATGCTGAGATTGAACGGGACTTTAACTAATTTGCAATAGTGTCTGGTTGGCTGCCCGCGCGCAGGGTATGAGGTTCGATTTCTCCAGGAGGTGGTGATTTCGAGATCACCCTATTGCAATCAATTTGCTGCAATCTGGCGAACTTCCGAAGACCAGGGTTAATTCTGGAGGCGCTAAGTCTCCGTTGCAGCAATCAATTTTAAAGGAGAGTAGCGCCGAGGTGGCAAACGGGATTTGAACCCCCGGCCAGGTCTAAAAGCCTGAGGTTTCGATTACTTTATTCTCCGCCATTTTAATAGTTGCACAAAGCTCAGATGAGCTTATAATGTGATATGAAAATTTAACAAAAACACGGGTAGTGTTGTAATGGTAGCATAGGGGTCTTGGATACCTCAGACGGCAGTTCGATTCTGCCTTACCCGACCAATTTCGCGACAACTTGGAAGTTAACCACTTCTGGGTAAATCTCTGCCAGCTTTTAGGCCGATTACGGCTGGTATGGTGTGCAAACCGCTCTAGGTGACGAGGGTGGTTCCAAGATGTACTAGATGTTTGCACATTGCCTCTTAGAGGCCAGAGCGGTGGAAGACCGTAGAAGATTGGTCTGATTTTAAGCCTCAGTGGCTCAGCGGCGACAGCAACGGTGTTGTATACCGTCTTCGAAAGAACACGTGGGTTCGAGTCCCACCTGAGGCTCCATTTTAGTTGAACAATAGCGAAAGGCGCTTATATTGAGAGATGCAGACGAAAGAGCAAGTTGAAGCAGCGTTCAAGGCGGACTTGAAAGCATTGCTGGAAAAGTACAATGCCCCGGACGGTACACTGGCTGATATCAATTTGGGAGAAGAAACTCACAGCTGGCACACTGTATACTCGATAGATGTGTATATTCCAGCGATTTACAACAAGGAGTTTGACTGCGTGAGAGAAACAGCAGAATTTAGGCTCACAAAAACCGACATAGAATCAAAGGACTTATGAGAACAGTCAGTACACACGGCTTAGTCGAAACTGAAATTGAGATTCCTCTGAGTCAGGCTAAGAGAATTGCGATGATGCTCATTGCTGAAGCTTATGGTCTACCAGACACCAGAGAGAACAAACTCACTGTGAAGGGTGATGATATCGAAGTTGAAGAGAGCTTTTGGAGTAGTGGCAAGTTCAGTGGATCAACGACATTCCCCCTATCCAATGTGATCGGAGAAGTTCCTCCTGATTTGATAAAAGCAGTTGAAGTCATCAATAAAG
>CERP01037901.1_pt1 | contig 48291 bp, 103 predicted proteins | sample 530801 | NCBI WGS metagenome assembly CERP01 (sample SAMEA2620991, study PRJEB7988) | marine metagenome | biome: marine biome (ENVO:00000447); feature: surface water layer (ENVO:00002042); material: "saline water (ENVO:00002010), including plankton (ENVO:xxxxxxxx)" | depth 5 m | reverse complement strand
CGTCAAGTGTGCCATCGTGTTTGAATACCATGTCATAACTTGGTACACCTTTATCTCTCTTAAGCACTTTAGGTGGGTTTGGCGGTCTTAATTGTTTGGTAGATAGTTTAGGAAATCCCACAAAGAACTTGCTAAAATCTTGATTTTTGTCCATTGTAAACTCACCACCATTACCAAGGTGATAAACAACATGGCTAAACTTTCCTTGACTTGTAAAGAAAACAGTGGCACTATCTATAACAACTTCTTTGCCAAACTCTTTTTTGTCAATATAATGTTCATCATGTTTACCATAATATTCAAGGTCTCCATCTGAAACATTAAATCCTGTACCCTTTTCTTTCATTAAAATTTTAACAATAGCATCAAGATTTTTGTATTTGCACTTCTTGTTAATTTTTACATCTACACTACTCATTACAAATCCTCGTAATTAAGCCCCTACATTCATAGGGGCATAGTTATTATGCTACCAGTTTAGTGATAACATTTAAAGCTCTCTGATTAAGAGTTGCAGAATCCCCAAACCATAGTTTGTCTAGTCTTGTCTCGTCATCATTCCCACGCTCATATTGTAGGTACTCATTTACAGCGTTGTAAGCTGCCCATGCCGTTCCTTTTACAGAAGCCATGTCGTTTCCTCGTCCTTTCTCAAAGAGAGGGATAATCTTAGCAAGAATCTGATTGCCAGGTTTCAACCCCATAGCCTCCATTTCCTCGTACTTGTCACCAATGAATACTAGTTTAACATATTTGGCTAAATCAGCTTGGCTTACCGTCTTATTGGCTAAGAATTTATATTGCTCTGCTGTAGCCTCAAACTGTTGGTTAGCAATATTCATAATCTCCCTAACCTTCTCAAGGTTCTCTTGTAGGTTAGCAGTATGCTTTAGTCTAATTAGCTGACTAACATCTTTCGAGTGAGACATACTAAGAGTGTTCTGACACACAACTCTAATCGGTGTGAATCCTACTCGTACAGCCATTGTACCATCATGTCCATTAGAAAGCAAGACATATTTTTCAATATCATCACCTTTTGCAATTTGAATCGGTGCCGAGTTGATTTTGGCTAATGCCCAAATTCTCTTACCGTCTTTAAGTGAACCTGCTGTTTCAAAGCTTGCCTCACCTGATTCGATGAATGGATTAAAGAAATCAAAAGCTTCCTTATTCTGTAGAGGCTTGTAAGATTGACCAACAACACCTAAGATTGCATTGGTGTCTTCTCTTACTACTGCATTACTAGGAGCTTGAGTACCATCATCCAAAAACAATGGCTTAGTTTCAACTTTCCAATCTAACCCTGCAGCTACAATAGCTTCTTCACTGGTTAGGTTCTTATCCTCTTCAATAAAGGTTCCCAACTTGTGCCAAGGTACATCGCCTTTATAAAACATATTGGCTTTACCGTCTACTAATTCTAATTCATGTGACATATATTTCCTTTTGTTTGGGATCATTCCCTTTCTTTCTGTAATCATATTATCATAGCTTTATTTCTTTGTCAAGCTTATTGTAAATCTAATCCTTGAGACTCTGTAATAATTACAGCCGTAGCAACAGTACCTATTAAAGTAATTACTAGCCCATACTTCCAGAAATCAGGATTTGAAATTTGTATTGAACCACACTCTTGCTGTAAGGATATAATACCCATCAGCACAGTCATTAGCATATTGTTTATACCTAATATTAATTTAAAAGCTCTCATATTTATCCTCAGTGTATTATCTTATTACTAATCCTCATATTTGGACATTTGATTTTTATTAAAGAGAAAACATCTTTAAATATCTCAAACTGTTCATCGTTTACCAGTGTAAGATAGCACTCCCTATTAGCGTCAACGATTTCCACATTTACTGGTATCTTATTCTCATTGACAAATCTTATAAAATGTTTTACTTCAAACTCACTTGCAACTTTCATGCCACTTTCTCCAGTGGAAGGCTTGATACCTTTCTAGCAAATACTCTCTTTCCATGTAGAATGACGGTCTCAGCACTCATCACAGGCACCTCAGTAGCCTTTACAACAAAACTATCGTACTTGTATGGTTGATAGGTTAGCTCGATAAAGTCATCGCCCAGTGTCTCTAGGTCTATATCGAAGTCTCTCTGCATCAAAGTTCCTTGAACTCCTGCATGGACATTTTTACGTTTCTCTTTAAGCACTCGGTTTCTACCTGCTTGAGATACCTTTAGCTCACAATTACTTAGCATTACAGTATCTGCGTGATACTCTACCAGCTTGGTCTTATGATTTCTCAGTGAGAAAACGTGCTTATGTAAATTGAAGTAGCAAAAATATTTATTCATTATATCACCGATTTTCCTTTACCTATTAGGGTTAAGTGTTTCTTGTTAATTAGTTTATCAAACAATTCTTCTTCTGTCAAGTTGATTTTATAAGTAGTTGACTTAGAACAATGATTCTCTAAATTTGGTTTATGATCGTCTATGGTAAAACTCCCATCATACCATACTGTCAAGTGATTGTCAACTTCTTTATTCATTTGATTTCCTTTCTAAGTTTTGAGTAGTTGTCCTGTATTGCTTTTATAACTATTTGAGCATTGTCATAAAACGCATCTCTATCTTCCTCTGTGTAGAGATAGTCACCATTGTCCATTTGACACTCAAATGTCGGCTCAAGTATCTCGGCTAAATTTTCCATTGATATTTTAAAACAATAGTCCATGTCGCTAATCATATTTTTTACGGTAACTGGCTTTTTCATATCATTCCTTTTTATTTTCTACCTTCGTTAGTAGCTCTGTAACTATACTATCAAATTATTCAATAGCTGTCAAGAGAAAAAGGGTAATTGTTTTGTTTTATTTATTGTGTCCAATACTGCTTGGTCGTCTTGCAAGAACTGTGCCAAATCCTTTAGCCTTTGAGACATACTATCATTGAAGTGTTTGAAAAAGTCCTCTCTTTCCTGTGTCCAATCTAGTACATTACTATCAGTCATTATATGCAAGTTTCGCTCCAAATGCCCGTCCATATTGTAATGCCTCAAGTTATTTAGAGGGGCGGTGGTACTCCTATACCCTACCCAGTATTGTATCTTAAAATAACAACCTCTAGCATCTTTAGCATACTCACTATGGAAACTACTAAAAAATTCTTTACCAGATAGCCTGTATCCAGTTTTCTCGTTGTGGTCCTTATCTAAGCTTGCCTCGAATCTATACAAGATAACCTTCTTCTTCGCATCATCATGCACCTGCTCATTCCACTCACTACACTTGGCTTTAAACTCTTCCTTCAAAACCTTATAGCTTGAATTAGAAGAACCACATTTAAAATTATCGGGTGCTCTTTTTTCAGCTTTAGTTGGCTGAAATATCCAAAACAAACCATCTCTTTTAGTAAATGTAACCTCAAACTTATAACTACCACCCTCTTTAGTTGCAGGGTCATATAGATGTGCTGAGAAGCTTTCTATTTTAGCCACTAAATTTCCTTTCTAGTTACATTGAATAAGTGTTCAGTGTTTGACTCTGCAGTTACATCGCTTATAAGCCTTCTCTTAATCACGCTCACATGACAGTCTAATTCGTCTGCTAAGTCGTTACAGTTAAATGCCTGTGCCAGTACAGTCCCACTCAGGTCTTTGGCTTGGTACTTAAATCTCACGTTGTCAGCTATCAAAAAATCCTCATTGTTATAGAAGTTATTCTCACCGAAGTCATGCTCTTGCTCAACTCCGTTTACCTCTAACAGTCTAACATAGGCTGATTGTTTTGTCAAGTCTTTTGAATCCACAATATCACCTATTTCCACATTACCCTCCCCCTCTAACAATGTTTTAGGGAAGATTTTATTGAATGCAAGTATCGTGCCATCACTGTTGTCAAATTCATTTATTTTTATTCCGAGCATCTTGCCCTCCTATTTTATTGGATTTCTAAGTGCATAATCTATGTAATCAGCACCATCATAATCTCTGGAGAAGTAAACATATTCCTCACTCCAAGCTGTAAAGCTAGTACCTTCTGGACCGCCATAGCCATCGTCAAATTCTCTGTTTAATTGAGTGTCACTTAGGGTACAAACTAAGTCCTCATACTTATCACCAGTTTCTTCTAAAGTCTCTTTAAAATGCTCTTTCCATGTAGCCATCAAAACCTCTCTGGGATAGTTTGTAAAGTTTCCATGCCATCATAGTCATGGATTTCAAGTGAGCTAGGCTCATAGTCTGTCTCTTTAATTACAAGTCCTGCATGACGATCATTCGCTTCCTCACCTAGCTTTTCCACAACCTCTACTACATCAGGATTGCTCCTAAAAGATAGCTCTCTGTCGCTCTCAAGCGTTAATATAGGTCCAATCATACCATGGCTACACTTGTAGTCGTAAAGCTGATAACCCTCTTCAATAAGCTTTAAAGTATCGCTGTGATATAAGTTCTTACATCTCTCTGGAGGGGCAACTTTCCACCCTTTCTCATCTCTCAGATACTCTAATGCTTTTTGGCTTAATCCGAATCCACCAAACCTCTCATTAATTACATATTTCATTTTGGTCTCCTGTATTGTAATCGCTAGAAGGGTCTAATTCATCTAATAGCTCATCACAATATTTTAGTACAATATTTATCTCAGCGTCCTCGTCATTAGTGTCATATCCACTTAACGATAGTTCTCTGGCTGTCTCTAGTAGATAACTCCGTATCTCATAAAGCTTATCTAGTTGTTGATTAGTCATCGCCATTCCATTTCTTATCTAAAACGGCTTGGAGCTTTTCCATCCTCTTAGTCAAGGTCTTAGAACGTCTAATCGAATCGAATTTAAGCGTTTCCACAAGGTTTCCACGTTTATAGTGTCCATCATATATTCTTACAGTCTTTTTGTCAAGGTCAACTTCGTAACAATATTCACAACCAAAGGACATCTCACCTTTACCTGTAGCATAGTCTAAGTTGCCTTTATGGTCGGTCAATGGTAGTTCTGGTTTTTCTTGAAGAAATCTTAGAAAATCAGCCCCACCTGTGTCCCTAGTGAGTGTTGGAACCATTTCATGTTGAACTTTTCTACGTTTATCATAGTCAAAACCTACCTTATTAACTACATCGAGATATTTGTCAAAAATAACCTCTGCCTCGTCCTCACTAATGATATTAAGATTTCTGAAAGATTTCTTTATCTTTCTTAGGTCAAGGTCATTCTTAACAAACTCAAGCAGTTCAACACCTTGTCCTGTAGGATAACCATCCCATTGGCAGTATTTAGTTGCTACGACTTTGTTGTCTAATTTTACTATCGTTACGTTTCTTGTTCCCATATTATTTAGCTCCTTCGCTGTTTCCTGTATTTAGTTTATCAGATTATTTGATTAGTGTCAAGCTTTTTTTAAATTATATCCACTTATTTTGACAAAATCATAAGCTTCTTCTTCGCTTAGAAACTCTTTTATAACTACACCACATGGTAAGCTGTAAACCGTCCACAAGCCTGTGTCGTGGTAAAATTCAATGCAAACGTCCATAGGTTATCCTTTTCTTATTATACTGGCAAGGTCAACATCCTTACCTGTTAGTTTTTTATATTCCACCTGCATACGAGCTATGATAGCTCTCACATCGTCCATAAGAGCTTTGTGAACGTCTATGGGCATTGCAGTACCATACTCGCTGTGAATGTCTCCTATGTACTTTAAATGGTCGTTAAGAAGTATGTATTCCACCTCTGTAAAGTCCTCTTTTTCCATAATGAAAGTAAATTGTTTATGGTCTAACATTATTTCCCCATATAGAGAGTAGCTACTATTAAAAATATCAACAGTATTAAGTTTCTAAAAAACGGTGTCATAAATCCTCCTATCCAAAAAATGAATCACTTTCGCCTTCACTTTTTTGAGCTATAATAGCCTCAATAATTGGCTGTTTAAAATCCTGTGACACTCTTTCCTCAGTGTCTTTAACAAATTGTACCATAAGGTCACACTTTCTGTCAAACACTTTCTTCTTTAAAAGTTTTCTTCTTAAAGCTAACTCTTGAAGTTGAATTTCCATCTCTTCAATATCAGCCTCTGCCTTGAAGTTCCATGTACTAGGGCTTGAAAATGCCTTAGAAACTTTCTTAACTTGCTCGTCCACATACCATGCGTTAAAATGCTCTACAGCTATCTTAAATTGCTCGGTAGCCCATGCCAAGTCAGCATCGTCAAGCACCTTAGCTCTCTGTGCATGACTGTCAAGAGATTTCTGAGTGAACTCAGACTTATTAGGTCGCTTTCTAAGCTGTGTCTTGACAGCTCTTGCTAGGTATAGTCCTGTGGACTTCCACCTATCACCATTGTTTACTACCTTAGTCTCAGACCATTGTATGCAGTATCCACCTAAGCCAAGAATCTTATTACCTAACTCAGCATCGCCATAAGAGTACCTAACACTTCTAGTAGCTGTATTGCTATGTGTGCTATTGTAATCCTCATCGCTGTCAAGCTTCACTTTACTAGGGTCAAACTTGACTCTATCAATTCCACTTTCTATCAATTTATTTGGTTCGATTCTAAAATTACTCATTATTTCTTCTCCTAAACCGTTTACCAGTTAGTTGTTCATATTCATCTTTGAGCATATGCACATCACTTGGATTTCCACATATCAGCTCTCTAAATTCTTGCTCTTCTTCCTCATAGCTCTTACACCATGAGAGGAACCTTGGATTATATTCGCTCATATTAGTTTCCTTCGATTATTGCTATCTTGTTGTTGATTCCACATATAGAACCTTTCAAAACAGCTCTCAATGCTTTGTACTTGTCCGATTTTTCCCCATATAGCTCTTTAGCTTCCTTTAAATCAGCTTCCATATAGTTCTTATATCGGTATAGCACTTTCAATGGTTCTACGGTTGTCATTATTTATCCTTTACTGTGAACAGACTATCACCTGTATATTCCACATCTTTATATAAAACTTCTCTAGCGATTTCGGCTAATCCATCTACATCATAGTTGCCTAATACTTCAGTAATGTCCTCAATTAGTTCTGAGAATGTTCGTTGCTCCATTACAGCTCCAATGCTAAGAGGTCGTCTAAAATTGCCTCTAGTGTTAGTTGAGGAAACAATGCCCCTACAATTTCACTAGCATCAAAAGCATTCATTTTTTTGTGAATAACAGATAGTCTTGCAACAATAAGTGCCTGTCTGTATTCCACATCTAATAGTTCATTTTTCATTATAACTCCTAGTAAGCCTCGCCTCTAATGTCAACCCATATTTTGGCTTGTAACATATGAGGTAGCACGTTTAATTCTTTTGCCATCTCTATAATTTTATTTGCAGTATCTCTATACCTTTTTGGTGTAAGAGACCCTTCAATTTTTGCCCACCGAATCATCCACAGGTCAATAGTGACCTCGGTACTCGTTTCAGGTCTATAGATATTATCAAAGAAAGCTTTTGTCTTTAACCCACTATCTTTTTTAGGGCTAAGGATTTCTTTAACTTCCTCTACAGTAATACTATCATCTGCATTTAGGATTGTCAAGGCTTTTATTTTTTGACCGTTAAAAGTTGTAACCTTGCAATTACCATTATGTTTTAAAAACTTTTCCAAGCTAATACAGTTTAATCTTACTGTATTATTTGGTGATAATGCTGACATAATCCCAGCTACTTTAATAAGTGGCACATTATGTACCTCTGATAAAGTATTGCAATAATCATTAATTTCAAAGTACCAATTTTTTGCCATTGCTGACCTCCTGCAATAATAGTACAGCATAAAGATCGCTGAGTCAACACTTTTTTTATATTATCTTTGCATCATTATAGTAAAAGTTTTTAAACAAAAATAAAATAATAGTTGACAGCTCTTGAATAGTTTGGTAGTATAAATAGAACCTAAGCAAAGGAGCTAAAAACATGGGTGCAGAATTAGGATTTTTAAAAATTAAAGCAAAAAGAAGTGAATTAAAAGATAAAGCAGACGACTTGAGAGATGATGCTAGGTATGACCACGGGCATAGTGGCTATACGGGCACAATAGCCGAGGATAACGGTCAATTAGACGTTGTAAGCACTCCTATGAGTGAAGACGAGGCTTATGACTACATTGAAGAAAATGCCCAAAAATGGGAGGCTTCGCTTGCTATACCTGTAAAGGACGAGGAAGAATTTTATTTTATAGGCGGTATATATAGCTGTTAAAAAAGACTTGACACTGATAATATAACATGATAAACTAAATACAGCAAAGGAGCTAAAAATATGAACACAAGACATAGATGGACGATGGCAGATGAGGAATTAGCACTAAACTTATACATTAACAAAACAACTTCTGATAGACAGGTTTTAGAGGCTATCAAAGGTACTCCGTTAAAGTTTGAGTCAATGAAAATGAAAATCAGTAATATTCGTTTTCTTGATACTGGTTTTGGTCTAAAAAATGCACCAAATCAAACCAAGAAACTTTTTAAAGAATATAAAAATAGCTTGACAGCATAGAGATAGTTTGATAACATGGTTAAGAAAGGAGAGCAATTATGCTAACAATAAATGAACTGGTTAGAGAAATTAAAACGGCAAAAAGAAAAGGTGTTGAATCGGTATTTTTGTCAGCCTTTTTTGAGAGTATTCTTGAGCAAGCTTCTAACCAAAAATCGTCAGGCTATATTTTATTTGATGCCTTTAAAAATATTGAAGAATATAGTTTTTTTGTAAAAACTGTTCAATCAATATCTGAGGAAAATTATAATGTGAAAAATTTAGTCACTGATATTGATGTTAATGCCGAGGACTATGAGTTAGAAGTTCATTTTGACCTTAATAAGGATAGCAATTTATGATAGCAATAATTGACCTTGACAATTACGAAAATATCCTGTATGCTTTAGAGGACGGTGCTGTGCATTATTCTTTTAACTGCATTGACGATGGCTATTCAACACTTGCCGATATACATGAGGTAATTGACGTTACTGCCAAGTGCCTTGGTAGGCGAGTAAAAGCCTATTATACAGAGGACAAGAAAAACTTTGAATCTCTTGAAGAAAAGCTTGACAAAATGTGTGAACACTGATAGTATAGTTATAGAGACTAACCAATAGCATAGGAGCTAATAATGGGATTAGATATGTACTTAAACAAGAAAACTTATATCGGTGGTAATTACGACTTTAACGGTATTAAAGGTTCTATCAAACTAACTAAGAAAGGATTTAATCCTGAGACCAAAGAGGTAATTGAGAAAATGCCTATTAAGGTCAATCTTAAGCGAGTGACTTATATCGAAGAAGAGCTATGTTATTGGCGTAAATCGAATCAAATTCACGCATGGTTCGTTGATAACTGTCAAGACGGTGTTGACGATTGTAAACCTTACTATGTTGACATTGAACAAATTAAAGAGCTACTAAGTTTATGTGAGGCTGTTACAAAGGAAAAAGACCCTAGCTTGCTACCTAGTCGTGGTGGATTCTTTTTTGGTTCTACCGATGCCGATGAGTATTATTATGATGATATTAAACGTACCTCAAGAGAGCTACGAAAAATCATAAGAGAGTACGAAGAATATGAGTTCTCAATTTTTTACGAGTCAAGTTGGTAAAATGGAATGTAAAAAATGCGGTGAAATAGAACCATATCACCATGATATTTATACCGATGGACTATGGTTCTGTAAATGTCTATCACAAAAGAGCAAAAAAGTCAAGCTAATTGATGGCAAAAAACCATTAGACTATGCTCTTGAACAAATAAATAAAAAGCTTGACAGCAAAAAGAAGTAATGCTACTATAGTTATAGCAAAGGAGCTATGAATGAGCAAACCACAGAAAATAGTATTAATAGAAATAGATAATGGTGACTATGTAGAGGGAGAGGCTTTTAAGAATCTTGACTCTTTAAAGGGCTATCTTAAAGAAATTTTTGAGGACCAATATGCTGAATTAGAAGGTCAAATTGAAGACCAATTAAATAGAGGTAGCGATATTCTCGAATTAGAGGACGAATATGGCAGAACTGTTAAAGCATTTACACAATACCCACTGTATTAGGAGTTGGCATGAATTTTGCAGGACACATTGACGCATTGATTGACCATTTTGGTATTCTTAGAAGTGAGATTGAACTACCAACTCCAGACGACTATCCAGACGAGTTTATGGTTATGGGAAAGCATACTGAGATTGTAACCACTAAGGTAGCTTTTAACAATGCAAAAGAGATGCTAAACGATGGCGAGGACATTTTTGAATTTATTACAGACAAAACTATTGACTACTATACTAGGCTAGGCAATAGTGAATATTTCTTTAGATTCTTTTAAAAAGCCTTGACATATAACTGGCAATCTGTTAATATAATTGTAGGAGGTAGTTATGAACTACATAAAACGATTAGAGTTAGACATAAAGCAAGCCGAGAAAAAGGCTAAAAATGTCGATGAAATTATAACAGAACTTTTCAATTATGTCAATAGCAGTAAATTTCGCTGTGGTGACGATCTTGACGGGTATGTCAATATTAAAGATATTACAACATATCTTGACAGAGTAAGGAGTGTAAATTGAAAAAATTGACCAAAGAAAAACGAGACATATTGATTGATACCTTGGCATATCAGATAATGGAGGGTATGGACTATGAATCAATGGAATGTTATGTAATTGAGCAACTAACAGACTATTACAATACGCTAAATAATGAAGAGCTAATAACCGATGCAGAGCATTATTTTCAAGCCCCACTAGAGGAAATTGTATGAGTAAAAAATACAGAGTATTAGTGGCAGTAACGAGACTAGAAGAGCTAGAAGTAGAGGCAGAATCTTTTGATGCGGTAGAGTTTGACAAATCGGCTGTGCCATGCTATGATAGAGATAGAGAAACGATAGAAATCTTAAATATCGAGGAAATGAATGGATAAAGTACAAACAATGGTAGAAGAAAAAAAGGAGTGTTGTATTTGTCTAAAAGAATATGATAAAATAAATGTTGACACAAAAACAAAAATGTGTTATGATTGTTTAGCAGACCACCATGAGGCAGAGCAAAATGGATACTGAAAATTTGATACAAAACTTACTTAATCAGTTTAATGGACAAAATGATACCATTAAGCCAAAATGCGATGAAAAGTATAATTATCGCTTGACAGAAGGTGAGTTTGATGTTATTATAGATACAATAAAGCTCTCCAAGAAACTAAAAGATTTCGTAGGAGATGCTAACGTCAACATGATAAAGGATTTTATAAAATGAAAACAGATGCACCACAAATTATTATTCTGTGCTTATATGCACTTGGCTTACTACTTGACTCGCATTTACATGGTCAACACAAATCGGGTAAACATAACGTATTTGTATCAATCGTAGGCGTGGCTATTAGCTTCTCACTACTTAAATGGGGAGGATTTTTCTAATGAGTAAACGACACATTAAAATTTATAGAGATGAGTTCGACAGTGATGTTTGGCGTGATTATTGCGAGATATGTGAAGTCTGTGAATCAAGCGATTATATCTTTATTGGATTTGATTTAAAAAACGTCAAAGGATTTGAAGAATAAGCTTGACAACAGAATAAAACAATGATAAACTAAATACAGCAAAGGAGCTGACAATGAGCAAAGAAGTAACGCTTAAAGAATTGCACCCTAATAACACTAAGGGTAATGGCAGTAAGGTAGGCAAGCTAGTGAAATCTACTAAGCGATATGCCTTTTATAAATTTGACCACAATAAGCAAGTGATTAGAGTCAAAACTTCTCACTAGGAGCTAACGATGGAAAAGCCTATAGAAGAGCTAGACATTCACTGTTTACGCTGTGACCACACTTATCCAGAGGAAAAACAGATGGTGAAAATTTGCCCTAAATGCGGTAATGCTGATATGCTACAAACGGTGTACTTATGCACAGAGGACGAATAATGGATAAACAAAAATTAGTTGACTTAGTGCTTAACCAAATAACTAAAGATGTTTTTGCAGAGGACTTGACAGCGATTGAAGAGCTTGTTATAATGTTACCAGAAGAGAACTTGGTAAGTTACTTGCCAGAAGAAAGATATAAGGAGCTATCAGAGTGAGGCTACTCTTAACTATACGAAATTGCATAAAGCTAAGAACACTTCGACATTTCAAGCTGTTATACAATGAGGTTGATATTCCTGTGAATCGAGACAAGCGAAAGAATCGAGGCTGTATAAGAGGTAGCAATCTAACGCTTTTAAGTACAGAGATAGTAATTGGCAAATGCGAGAGTAAGATAATACTTGACACAATTTTATTACATGAGGTGGGACATTTAGTTGACTTCAATAAAAAAGTGTGTTATCCTAACTATAGAGCTAATCGTAGCAGAAAGAACAACCAAAGGATAGAAAAGCAAGCATGGAAAGAAGGGATTAGACTAGCAGACAAATATGAGACAAAACTATGCTATGAGTCGGCTAAATCTTGGCTATCAACTTATGGCACACAATATGCAGTAATCAACAACAGGATATAATAATGAAGTACATAGTAAAGACAAAACACAATAAAAGAACAACTTCTAAGGAAATTAACAGCTTAGAAGAGTTAGAACGTAAAATCATAGGGTTAAAGAATAAAGGCTATGACTTAAAAAATATAGACATATATGAGGTTAATCCTGTAAACTTTACATATAAAGAGCTACTTGATGTAACGAAAAATAAGGTCAACAAAAAAGAATCAATTAAGTTGACAAGACGAGACCTATCAGGTAAGATAAAGAAGGGTTTAGAGACAGCCATTAATAATGGTGTCAAATTAGGACCACCACAAACGGCTAACACAAAACTTATAAACGAACTGTTAGACCTTGGCTTTTTGAGTTATTCAGAGATAGCAATTATAGCTAACTGTTCTAAGTCAACCGTACATAGGATGAACAAATGAATACAACATATAAGAGAGACCCTATACTATGGGACTTAATTGAACAACATAATAAGGATAGAAAGAACAGAAAGAAATTTAAAGCAATGTGGAAATACTTGGCTGATAAATGGAGCTAATGAGAATCCACATACCAAGCCTTAATCCACATACTAAGGTCCACATACAAGCTATAAGGAGGCTAATCCACATACCATAAGAGAATCCACATACCATAATCCACATAGCTTAGAAACGATCTCAGAGCGTTGGATTAATCTTTATAGTATAGGACACAATAAGAATACACCCTATAGGATACTCAAGGCAACCCTTTGAACCCTATACAAGGATATGTTATTGAAATCACGTTATGGATAGCTACAAGCTACTGAAATTACGTTGTCATAACTACTATGCAAGGACTATGCCAAAGAATACTAGAGCATAATCTCGAAATCGTCTGCAAAAAACGTGCCAAATAGACGAATTTGAGCCACCCACCCCATGGCACAGCGTCAAGACAGAGCCTCACGACACAGCGTTCTGTTTTTCTGCGTCTGAAATCAGCGACTTAGCTCTTCTCAAGCCCTATAGAGGCACACTATATAATATCACAGCAAAAACCATGCCAGAGTTTCCCCTGCAAGTTTCATGCCAGAAACACCATGCAAGAACTGTGCCAGTTCAGAGTTGCAAAATTCATGCCAACTCTTCTATGCAATTATTGTGCCAGAATTTAGGGTGCAAGTTTCGTGCCAACCTCCTGTTGATTTGCTGTGCCAAGAATCCGTGGCACTATGCTCATTATCTCATATCTCCAGAACCGAGTCAAGTAAAATCTTTTTTTATTATAGGGCTTGACAAATCTTGGAATCTGTGATATACTCACGCCATTACTCTATGCAAAAACCATGCCAACAATCTTCCCTTGACTTCTGGACGAAACTGTGGTATACTCCTGCCATTTTGCTCATTTTTGACAGAGTATACCACAACACACTATTTTTGTCAAGGGGTTGACAATGCCATCAGACTGTGATATACTCCCGACATTTTTGTGCCAAAAATAAACACTATAAAGGTAGTAAAATAGTTGTTGACAGTATTGGCTGAATTTGCTACTATATAGACAAGAGAGGGGCAACTACTCAGCAAGTACGCCCACGGGATACATCAAACGCTAGTACATTGCCCCTCTCCCAAAAACTAACCAACGGAGCAAGAACATGACTAAAGAAGAACTAAACCAATCACCAGAGCAACTAGCTAAGACTTTAGAGTCAAAGATTTACAGCACATACTATGATGCAAACCCAGAGGGTGACGCACGTTATGACCTATGGCCTGCAGTAATCGAGGCTAATGGAGCAAGCGACCCTGTAGAGGAATTGACTTGTTTACTAGAGCAAGTGGAATTAGGCTACTTTTCTTAAAACTTTTTCTTGACACGGTGTAAAAGCCGTGTTATTATTAAGACAACCTTGGAGGGTACATGAATATTTCAAAACAAGTTATTATTTTAAGTGCAGAACGAACAACCAATACCCCAGAGCAAAACGCTCAAGTTACTGAAATTCTTAAAGGCTGTCTATTAGACTGTAATATTGCCTTTAATGAGGCGGTGGGCGTATTCAATAACGGACCTGCAGAGGCAAGCCTAGTGGCTATTGTCAACAGTCAAACGGAAATTGAGGTAGTTACAGACTTCGCTTTCAAAAACTTCAATCAAGACGCTATTGTCTTGCAAGACGCAAACCAAGAGGCACACCTTATCACTAAGGAAGGCACAACAGAGCGACTAGGCAGACTAGAGCTAGTGTCTAAAGAAGTGGCACTTGACAAAGGTTCATACACTTTACTGAATGGTCAGTATTACACAACAATCCCAAGAAAATCATAATTGGCACGACACTAGCAAATGCAAGAAACGTGCCAAGGTTTCTCTCCGAAATATGAGGGGGCTTAACCGCCCTCTCTTTTCGCTATTACTATAGTATATCATGGAAAAATTCTTTTGTCAAGGGGTTGACTTTTGAAATGATCTGTGATATACTTGGCTAGGCCCGAAGGACTTGCACAAGCTGGATTTGAACCAACGACCTCCGTACTGGTGTACGGCGAGCTACCAAACTGCTCCATTGTGCAAACTGGTACTTACTCGATACTCTAACTCTTAATAGTCAAAAATAACCTTCTCCTTCCAGTGTGTACAATAGTGGAGCCAGCCTAGTGATTTTCTGAGCGATTTCTCTCGCTTTCCTTAATAATATAATAACACACACAAAAGGAAGAGTCAAGCAAAAAGATTCCTTGACAAAGTTGGTTGATTCCTGTACTATATAGATAACCTTGGAGGGTACATGAAACATTTATTATTACTATCATTAATTATCTTGGTTGGCTGTAATGGTACACCAGAAGAGCAAGCTGAAAGAACAGAGCTAGAGGCTAGATTTCAAATGACTAGGACAAGACTAGGACATTCTGTTTATAGAGTTGAAAACCAAGAGGTTATATGTTACTATGAGTATGACGGTGGAATGGACTGTGAATTCAAGGCTGAAAAATGATAACAGCAAAAGAACTCAAAAAGATAGCAACAGAGGCAAAAATAGAGATAAAAAAATCAACACTTGAAAACTCTCTTTTTGCCGTGGAACATTTTACAAAGAACTTGCATTCTATTGCAGGGCGTGGTAAGTTTAAGAAAGAGACCACTTGCCTTGTATCCCACGGAGACCATAGGGAAGGTATAGACCAGAATTTTAACTGTCAAACAGGTACAGGTGGCGAGGGCTTCACAATAGAGAATATGCAAGAGGTCATAGAGCTATTGGAAAAGCAGGGGTTTACAGTAGAGTTTAACATAAAAGGTGGGTATTGCCCATTTAATATAAGTTGGAGTGAATAATGGCAAAAGAACTATTTCTAGACATTGGACCAGAACTAGACAATTTCCTATACGAAAATGACTTGACACTTGATAATGTATCTGTTACACTATTAGGAGATGACCAACTTTGTATAACTGTATTGGAGGAATAGAATGGACCAAATAGACAAAATCATAGCATACGAACAAGGAGAGTTGAGCGAAGTTAATAGCGTGATACTTTTTGCAGAGCTTATCAAGACGGGTCAAGCGTGGAGCTTGCAAGGTCACTATGGAAGAACAGCCAAACACTTAATTGATAATGAAGTCATTTCTAAGGAAGGTGAAATTTTAGTTGATTTAGACTAAGATAGCACTTGCCAAGGAAGGCTAAACGTGTTACAATTAATAGAAGGTTGACCTAATCAGGTTATTAAATGGCATGGGTGCATCGTGTCAGCCTAAAGAGGTTACATGGGGTAGTATGGGAGTGGCGACCCTTTAGGCAAGCCTGCCATTAAGACTTAAGACAGTGGGATCGTTACCCACCGCCTCTTTACCTATAGTATACCATAATCCACATACCAAGTCAAGACATATAATCCACATACCTAAAAAATAAACCCTTGACAATATCCACATACCATGCTAATATATAGATAGAAACAAACCTTGGAGGGTTACAATGCAAAACACACAAAACTTAGCAGACTTTGGACAGATTGAGAGAGAAGAAGCGTCAACACTATTAAGAACCCTCGGAAGTTTAAATGATGACACAAAGCATTTCGGTGATAATGGCGTAGTGGTTGAGTTCAACCCTATGAGTGGCAACGTCTTTTTAGTAGATGAAGACTGTAATGTTGCAATGATGAACGGGCACCAACTAGAGGACTTTCACACTTGCTTTAATTGCGGTGGTGAGGGACTAGCCTCAGACTTTAGAGAAGACAACCATGACGAGTGTTGTCAAAAATATGCAGACGAATTAGGGCTGGAGTGATGACCCAGACCCTACTCCTTGAGTTAGGTTGATAAATATTTGGTACGGGATTTGCATATGCAAGTCCTGTGCCTGTTTTCAAAGTGCCACATTTTTGTGGCGGTAGTCTGAGTATACCACCAAATGATTTTCAAGTCAAGTAAAAAGAAAATTAAAATAATGCTTGACATCGATTTAATTCTATGATATACTTGGCTCATCTATGCCAATTCTTGGCACGATTCTTGCAATAAGAAAAATCTCTTATATAGAGAAAATAATGCTTGCATTCAAATCTCAGTGTGCTACTATGTAGGTAGAACTTAAACAACAACGGAGAGACAAATGAAAAACCCAACACAACAATTTGCTAACATTTTAAGAGTCGCTAACTGCCTAAGCTACAGTGAGCTTAAAATTATCTTTGGTCAGGACGTTGACCATTATGTTACCAAGCTTGAGAGAAAAGGTCTCGCAGGGTTCATCATGTACCTTGATAATGATAACCTAAAGACATACATGGCTTTCGTAACCAACAAACACCTCAAACAGCAAGAGAAGTACGGAGCGTAAGCTCCCATGCAAGAACCATGCCAACTTCTGGCATGTTCTTCTTGGAAGTATACCACAGCCCAACGATCTTGTCAACCCTTGAATTAAAATAAAATAAAGCTTGCATTTAATTCTCAGTATGCTAATATGAATTAAGCAATCAAACAACGGGAGATGTTATGCTATTTACAAACAAAGAAGAATTTAAAGACAACAAAAAAGTCTATACTATCTTGACAGCCCTTGAAAAGGCACACACTAATAAAGATAGCTTTTCAGCCTCAATATTACTAACTAGGCTTAAAGCCTTAAATATAACCTTGGAGACATCAAATGTTAATGAGAATAACAGAAGTGAGACAACAGAAAAACAAACACTTAGTCGGTCAAGTGGTGAAAATCCTAAAGAAGAATGTCACCAGTAAAGATAAGGAAAAATGTCATAAAGTGCAGACAGCTAGTAACAAAATTCTCTTAATAGCTAGAGATGCGTTGCAAGAAGTGTGCCAAGAAAATGTGCTACTTATGGTAGCATAATATGCAAAAACCATGCCAATTCTCTCCCCTTGGCATGGTTTTTCTTTGCCTCGGAGAGTATACCATAGCCCACCACAAAATGCAAGCACAAAAATAAATAATAATAAATGTTGACAATGATCTCATAATTTGATAGTATTAATCAACGGAGGAAACATGGCAAAGATAATAACATTAAAATTTGAAGGAAAATGTGCTGACGCTAATTGTGGTGCAATCTTACTTAAAGGCACTAAAGCTAAATGGTACGGGCGTGGTCGAGTCTATGGTTTAGGTTGTCACGACAAAAAACCTAGTAATAAGGTAAACTATTACTACTCACCATCAACAGGCAACGAGTGGAGTCAACGGGCAGGCGGTAGATGTGAAGATGCACCATGTTGTGGGTGTTGCACTTCTTAGAAAAGTGTGCTAGAATGAATTAACAACTAACCAACGGAGAAAACAATGAGAAAAATGAAAAACAAGTATGGAACTGAAGTAAATGTAATATCATTCTTTATGACTAAAGGAAATATGTGGGAATATTTCATCACAGACAATAAGTACACAGACGATATTGTCACAGCGGTTGTGGCAGGCTTTGAGGTGGAAATGGGCGATGTGAGTCTATCAGAGCTTAAGCCTTATATCATGGTACAATCCAATGACTTGAGTGAGGCGATGCCAGCACCTGGCTGGAGCTGGGCAGACTAAGCCCATGCAAGTATCGTGCCAAGGATAGGCACGATTTTTCTTGACTTCCAATACCAGTGTGATATACTCCAGAGCTGAACAGCTCAAACTTGGCACGATTCTTGCATAGAAAAAAACCCTTGACAATGATCTCATAGAATGATAGTATATATTTAACAACTAACCAACGGAGAGTGAACATGAACAAAACAATCGAATTACTACTTGGAGCATCTGACCCTGAGAAACTGAATGGACTATTCAGTGACGAACTAATCGGGAATCTACTGTGCAACGGCTGTGAGGGTGGAATCAATTACTGGGCTGAATCTCCAGACAATAACGCTAAAGAGGTTGGAGCTGATTACTTTCACGAAGCACCTCTAAAAGAAGGCGGTTTCTTCACACTAAGAGATGCAGAGGACGAAGATGCAGAAGAGGTAAGAATTGACAGAAAAGCTATTGACAAAGGTATTAAAATCTTTGCAACTAAATACCCATGGCACTGTGCCAACGCATTGACAGAAGATGACGATGCAGAAACTGGTGACGTTTTTATCCAGTGTGTAGCATTTGGCGAAATAGTTTACGGCTAAACAAAAAGGGGCTAACGCCCTTTTTTTGCACAACGGGAGTATATCACACAACACACAGCTTGTCAACTGCCACAAAAAAGAGGCGTTGACAGCATTGGTCTCATATGGTAATATATATTTAACAACTAACCAACGGAGAGTAAAATGAATAAGACAGACAACATTTTGAAAATCATCACACTTCTTAGAAACACACCACACCAAATCATGCATAAGCATGACCTTTTCAGAGCACTTGGCAAGTCAAGAGCACAGACCTATAAAATGGTCGCAGAGTTTAGCAAGCCGACAGCCGACAGACCTGCAGTTTTTGAAATGGTAGGCGACAGAGCAATACTAACAGAGGACTTCAGATAATAAGGGGCTAACGCCCTTTATCTTATAGTATATCATACGTGCCAGTATATTGTCAAGCCCTAATATTATTTAATATTATCTGATAATATCGCTTGACAGCATTGGCTTTATCCTGTACTATATATTTAACACTTAAACAACGGGAGAACAAAATGACATTACAAGAGATAGTAAAAATGGTAAACAAAGGACAAATCTTCTCAGCCAAATTCGTTAAGAAAAATGGCGAGGTTAGAGATATGGTATGCAGACTAGGCGTTAAAAAGCACCTCAAAGGTGGCGAGTTAGCGTTTGATGCTAAGGCTATGAATTTACTCCCAGTGTTCGATATGCAAAAAGAGGCATATAGAATGATCAATATTTCAACACTTATTCAATTGAAAATAAACGGTCAAGTGATTAAGTTCTAAACAACTGGGGGCATTCGCCCCTTTCCTTTGCGTGGCATAGTATATCATACGTGCTAACCCCAAGTCAAGCACTAAATTAATTAAAGATAAGTGAAAATAGTTCTTGCAATTGGAGACAAAACCTGGTAGTATTAATTAACGAAACAAACGGGAGATAACAATGAGATTCATCGGTACTTACAACAGCAAAATGATTGAAATGATTAAAGAATACCATGCAGAGGCTATCAGAATGATGCCAGAGATTGCCGACATTAACATTGAGGTAAATCTTAATAGTCGCATGAGGTCTAACGGTGGCACAGCCCGTTGGAGACATAACACAGGCGAAATTGCTCTAAACTATCGATTACATAGAGATAACGACATGACTCAAGTAAAGCAGACATATTTACATGAGTTGGCACATATCGTGCAAAGAGTGAGATATGGTTGGGGTCGTAATATTAAATCTCATGGGGTCGAGTGGCAAAGGATAATGAGAGGCTTAGGCATAAACCCTGACAGAACTCATAAAATGGACGTATCAGCTTACAAGAACAAAACAACTAGAATAGCTTATAAATGTGGTTGTCAAGTTCATAACATAACAAAACAAAGGCATAACAAAATATTGCGAGGTGCAAGTTATTCTTGTAAAAGTTGCAAGATGAAACTCACCAGATGATTTTCTCCCATGCAAGAGTCATGCCAATGTGCATGGCTTTTGCTAGGTGATGTGAGTATATCACACGCCCCACAGTAATGCAAGCTAAAAGAAAAGAAAAATGAGTGCTTGACAACTTGGCTTATATTTGATAGTATTAGATAACAACAAAACGGGAGAAACAAAATGGAAAACTTACAAGTAGAAAACTTTCAAGACGTTATGAGATTACTCGACAAAGAGCGAGTGAGTCGAACCCCTGCTTACAGTGGCTATGGCTTGGAGGTCTATCAAGACAATGACCAACAAATACAAATTATTTACAATTGTCGTGGTGATAAGCGTGAAGTAACAATCAACAGAGGATTTTAATAAGGGGCGAAAGCCCTGTGGCATAGTATATCACAGGCTGACCAATATGTCAAGCGATAATAAATGTTATTTTAATGCTTGACAAAACTCTCATTATTTGATAATATTAATTAACACTTAAACAACGGGAGATTATTATGAGCAAAGGACTATTTTTCATACCAGAGACTAACGAAGAAACTAAAGAGCTAATCAACACTATCGTTCAGCGAAACACTTCGCACTCAGAGGTTAGCAAGATGGACTTCATGTACACGATTGCACTACTCGAAGAGTTTTATAACAGAGAGTTGGCAGGCTTGCAAGACGAAATCACACACCTAAAGAAATAACACTTGACAGCCCGAAAGGGCTGTGTTATTATAACTCAAGGGAGAAACCAATGAAAAGATATACAGAATCACCAGTGTTTGAACAGTTCGGAGAGTTGATAACAGACGAGCTATATATCGACCCAGCAAAGCTGACAGATGAGAGCTTGGCACAAGGTCACAACGAGCTTATGGAATGTCCAATCAATTATGTTTATTGGCGAGACCTTGATGCAGAACTCAACCACCGATGCGACCCAGATGAGCATGAGCAACCAATGGAATGGCCTTACTAGGCCAACACCATTGCTATAGTATATCACAGGCTGACCAATCTGTCAAGTCATAACATTAACAAATAAACCCTTGACAATCAACAGCCAAAATGCTATCATTATTTAACAGCTAATCGGGAGATAAACATGAGATACGAAATTTTATCAGACAAATCAGTGCCAAGTGACGATGGTGAGAGTGCCACACAATACCTATTCTTGGAAGTGCCTTATAAAAATGGCACATTATCAGAAGATGTAATCAATCTATTCTGTCAAGAACAGTTTGAGCGTAGAATCTGTAGCCCTTACGATTGCACAGGTCAGTGGTTCACTTGTGGTATAACAGCCAAGATCGTTGACGACAATGATTACGACAACTTGCTGACAGTAGCTGTAATTATTGGTTGGGGGCTAGACGTATGAAACAATCGGTATTACAAATGGATAAACATGAGGTGTTTGAGCTAACAGAGGCGTTATATGTCTTTGCTATCTTAAATCACAGTGGAATGTCAAGCGATTTATATTCTCTACAGTGTGAAATATCTAATCATTACAATGCAGGCATGGGATTCTCGGAGAGTGAAGTCGAAGAAAATAACATATTCTATCATGAGATTACAGAACACAACGCTAGGGATATATGGAATAGAGTTGAATATTACTTAGAAAACAGATGGAACGATGAATAATAACACTTGACAAATAATACCACGGATGGTATGATAGTTCAAGGGAGGAACTTATGTATCATATAATAAAGAACATGACAATACTATTATTCCTTATCATATTACTTGGCAACATGAGTCAATAAACATAAAGGGATATTAAAACTAAAGCTATTTATAGCTTGACAAATTCTTACACGCATGATAGTATATATAGAGAGCAGGCACTAGGCTTCACAACAGCCCACCGACACCGCCCCACCTAGCCATCAACAGTGGCACAAACCCACAACAGTTCACAACAGTTCACAGCCTAAGCCCAGCCTCTCTGTGCGTGTGTACTGTGGCAGAGTATATCACAGAGCTAATAACAATGCAAGGGAAAAGAAATAAAAGATAAGTGTTGACAATGTGTGGAGAGTTGTGGTATACTCACACGCCAGAGGTGGAGAGTTGGCACGATACTTGCATATGCAATGATGATACCAAATGATATATCGAATGATAATAAATTAAAATAACACTTGACAAATTGTGGTCCGTCCTATATACTAGGGGGTTTACCCGTGTTTTAGGAGTCCCTAGTCCTATTTGGATACCTATGCCCAACATTCTCAGAGACTACTTTTTCCCAAAATACCCCCCACCCTTCTTTTTTCGGTTACTTAGACTCTATTTTTTTTAAATTTTTATATTTTTCATGACGAAATTCATATAGGGCTGTGCTCGATTGAGTCCACACATGACTAGTTCACCACGGTCCATTCGCTCGAACTCTTCGCCAGCCTCTTTCACAAGCTCTGTCGCCTCCTCCAGCCGCTTTCTAAGCCCATGAGCCTCTACGTTAAGACTTGCGATACGGCCAGCCTGACGGTCCTTTAAACTCGATTCTGATGCCTCAGATGCGGCCAGCCTTTCCTCAAGTTCTTTATAAGCTTTAAACAGCTTCTGATAGTCCCATCGATTAGGGTTATTAACATCGTATTCATGTTGGCTCATTATTTGGCTCCTTAAATGCGTACATGCCCTTTTGGTCTTTAGAGTAGTTAACCTCATGATATTCTTCATAACAGCCTTCGGTGCAGAAATGCAGACTATCCCTTGTGCCATCGGCCTTCTTAGGAGTACATGAGTGAACATCTGTGTTAGAAGGGAGATTCATTGAATTTTCACAATTATCACAATAATAGCCAGCTGTTGCATTACTCATTATGATATGCCTCCAGCTTCTGCCTTGCTTCAAACAGCCCATTCATAGCTCTTAAGTCATTAGGGTTTATCATTACCTGAATCTCCCAAAAATCAATATCCTTCTCTAAATACTTTAATTCATCACTTTTCACTCTTATCTCCTTTCAGTCTAAAGTTCTCATCAAACAGCTCTAAGCCCCTCTTTTCCCTCAGATAGTTAACAAGGATACGAGCTAAGTTATTAAGATGTATTCCTGAAGGGTCTTTTATGACATCCTCAATATCCATCGATTCATTGTAAAACTTATTGTTTTCATTATCCCACTTATGTACTTCGTATATATCACTCATCGATCATCCTCACTAAATATAAACTTTTTAATCTTATCCTGTGTGTCTTTAGTTACTAACAGCTCATATTCCTTAATAAGCCTTGCTTGATATGTAAGTTCAGCACTCATTGAAGCTCCCTCTTCTCTCAGCTTATCTCGCTCTTTCCTTAAACGATCCTCTTCACCTCTGTATCGGTAGCCTTCAGTAGCATTTTCTAGTTCAATCACTTGTGATTTGAGCTTCTTAACCGTCCTTCTATGCTTGCTAGAGCTACTAAGCATGAGGTATATCAGTAACACGCCAGCCACTATATTTAAAACAAAATCCTTGTAGTTCCCAGAACTTGCAGCTGTTCGTGCGTCTTTATAGAGAGTTACAGCTGTGTCACCTAGAGCGTACAAGATAAGCCCTAGAAACACACCAACAAAAAGCCCAACCAATATCTTTTTCATTCTAACTCCAATTCTTCATATTTAACATAACCCTCTCCATCACAAATCTCACAAGGAACATTCTTTATAGGAGCCATCGATCCATAATCATATACTAGAAATCCATGACCAAAACATGTGCCACATTCTTCTTTTAACGGTAAATCAATATCTTGCATAGCTTTTCCTCAAAAAAAAATTCCCGAAATGCTTTCGGAAAAAAAATCCGAAATTCGGAGATAGTCTTTAGTCTCTAGTCTTTTAAATGACTATGTTCTCTAGTTATCCAAGGAAATTTTTTTAATATATGTTCTCTAGCCGATTCAAGGGCCTTCTCTTTAGTTTTCTGATACACAGAAATTCCGAATGGACACGTTTGATTATAATGTACAAGGTGAAAGGGGTATTTTTTATGAGACCTATCCTGTTCTCCCCATTTATATTTCTCTTTGCAATTAGGACAAGTTATCATCATAATTCCCCACACTTAAGTCTACTTCTACAAATTCATCGCATTCTTCACATTGGTAGGTTCCATTACGGTCCCAATTCCGATCCCAGCTATTACAATGAGGACATCTCATCATAGGTTCACCGTTATAGGATAAGTCTTTGATAGCTTTTTTATTCATAAAAACTCTCTTTCATCGATATAAACTTCTAATATTGTTACAGGTTCAAATACGTCCTGATTGTATATATCTGGTTTCCCTTGATAGGATAGGGCCAAACTTTCTGCCGCATCTTTGGTTCTAAATCTTCCAACGATTGCACCTCTATCGCTTTTGACCCAATACTCCTTAACTCTTCCATTGAAGCTCAAGGCTCCTATTTTCTTTTTCATCTACCACTCTCCTGTAAGTAAAGGATGTCCATCTCCACAATGTTTGCATACATCATAATATAAACTCATAGGCTCACCATCAGCTTGGTTAATCATTGATATTGTTATAGTTTCTTTTTTATGAAATCCTAAAAAGCATAATATCTTTCTCATTCTCCAGCCTCTCTTTCCACAAACATATCATAGGCCACTTCACACATAAATTTAACAAGACCTTCATCTCCATGTTTGAAATTAGCTGTGTGCGTACCATTTCTCAATCTATTAGTACTATCTACAAAATTAACCTCAACATGGTCATCTTCTGTACAGTACAAATCAACTTCTATTTTATGGGTTCTACACCATCTTAGCAATTGTTCTAGGTTCATACTGTCTTTCATTGATAACTCCCAAATATTAATAACCAAGATAATATTACAACCATACCAATCAATAGATCACTAGTTTCATCACTCTTCACCGTCAAGTTCCTCGTTCCAATCAAACATATTATTTTCAATAGCACTCATCATATCTTTTTCACTATTATACTGCCTTGTCCAACTAGCTAAAGCGTGATACAGTCTCATAGCCGCTTCTGGCCCAAGACTAATTTTATTAATTTCACTACCTTTTTCTATTTTACCATATCCATAATAGTCTTCTTCTAATATCTCGTAATAACTAAATACGTCAGCAGTTGTTTGATATTCCCATCGACATTCAACATCGACAAAATTTTCAATAATATCAGCTCTTGCTTTTCTTTTCTTACTTTTCCAAGTTGCCATATTTATTCCTTTGGTAAAAATTCTTTATCACAATCTTCACACATGGTTCCACTAATCAAAGATTGCTCATCAATATCCATAACTCCACCACAATATGGGCATTCGCATTGAAGACCTCTCCAAGCTGATCCTTCTTTTAATTCATCGCTCACTTTTTTGCTTCCTTCCCCACTGATCGTATCCACTTTCTGATTTTGCAGGTTTACTACTATATTCCCATTTTCCACACATTGGACATTCGCTCTCTTTTGATGTGGCCCCGATTTCATTATCTTCATATTCTTCGCCACAATCACTACATTTGAATTTAAAAGTATTTAATTTCACTTGTCCTCCAAGGCTTCTCTGGCTACACAAGTGTAAAACATACAAGCTACTGTAGGTTTATTAATATCATCTGTTGGACCCCATGAATTTTTAGTATCTTGATTGTCATATGCAATATATTGTAAAGCTTCTTCTAATTCTTTAATCCTTGCTTGAAGGTGCATTTTTTGAGCGTAAGGCACATATATCACCCCTTGAGCATGATGAAGGTCAGGCATGATATGTTCTACACATCTAATAAAATCTCCTGACTTAATAGCTCCCAATAAAGCTTCTTCAAATTGCTCAACTGTTAATTCTTCAACTTTTTCAAAATGTTTTTTTGACAGTTCTTTTATTAATTTATCCACACTCATTAGTGAAACTCCCTATCAGGCATTAACTTGCTAACTACCTCTAACAGTCTTTCCTGTGTAACTCGATCATCATCTGATTTAAAAATTTTTTCTTCTGAGTACATAAGTCTATAAACTAAACAAAGACAAGCATTTACAGTCTCTGCATCATCTGTTGTCATGTATTGGATTGCTGGTTCATCTCTCATTTCTTTCGCCCCTATTATATCTGATCTTGGCATGTAGATAAGCTTGTCTTTTAGACCAAGCAGAGGTCCAGAAGATATTGTCTTTATATTCTATTTTGTATCGCCACTTCATTTAGATAAACATTCCTTAAGAACAAAATATTTCTTCTTTTCTTCATTCCACTTCTTATTACCCACAACGCTCTGATAAACCTTATCACCACATCGAACAAGCTCTCTGTGACAATCTCTCTGTGCCTTATAAGCTAAGTGTGGGTCAGAACTTCCATTGTGAATCTGACAAGCCATTATGAATAGCTGTATAATTTCAATCACCTTGAATCTCCTTCATCCTTTTTGCATATAAGTCAGCAGCACTTTTTATTTCTTCATAAGTGCTTTTGTTATTCACCTTACTGATTAAGGCATTTATAAAATCTTGCATAGCATCTATTGTTTCTGTATTTTCAGTATCAGTCGCACCCTCAACTCCTTTTAAGAAATCCCAAGTAGCCTTAGCACTGTCTTTTGCATTAATCCCCTCATCTCTTAGGAATTTGTGAGGACTAACTGTATTGGCCCATTGTTCGTAAAATTCTTCAAACTCCATATTAGCTTTCCTTTATTTTATAGGTTTTGGTTACTGATATTGTTACTCTATTTTCTTCTTTAAGTTCATAAATATAGTAATCTTCAGGATAATAGCCTTTGATAAAACTATTTGGCTCTGATATAGCTTCTTCAAGTTCTTTTTGGGTAAATATAATACTTCGCCCTTGTCTTGTTAGAATATACTTTTTCACTTTTTTTTCTCCTGTTCACGGATATACTCTCTTACAGCATTTCTAGCAACTTGTTGGTACGGATAAACTGAATCTTCTAAATCCTTTAAAGTTTGCTTAAGCTTTGGGAGCTGTTCTATCGTTGTTCTGATAGAACGGTCCAAAGAGCTGTCACAGGCTTCTACGCTTGATATGGCATAAGCAATCTCATACAAGCTTTCAAAGAGTGGAATAAACTCTTTGTGGAAACCTGTGCCAGCTTCCTGCTCTAAATCTTCCAGAGCATTCCTAACTTTGTCGTGGAAATATCCACCTATATAATTTCCAAATTCTCTACTCATTTAAACTCCACATCAATACACAGAAGAAATCCTAAAAAAGCGGCCCCTCCATCATAGTTATATGCTAAGGCAATAACTAACCCCAAGCACCACATCATTTTAAACGGTCTAAAAACAATCATTATTTCCTCGGTGTGTTATCTAGTATTTCGCCTCTATATCGATCAATATCATCTACAGATATAAAGTCTAAATACAACTCTTGACAATCGCCAATAAATACGCCTAAATTGTATTTTTCCATCAATTGTGCTAGTTCTGCTGTAAAATCATCTGCTGTATCTAAATCAATCATCTCAGCTCCTTTTTACCTATATTAACATATTTGTTAATCTAAGTAAACTAAAAAGTCTCTAATCCATATAGTTTTTTTATCTTCTCTTGATGCTCTTTAAAATTATCATCATAGTCTAATGGGAACCACTCGCAATTGCTTGAGTCTTTATTGTATTCAATAAAAGCCTTTCGACATTCAGTATGCTGTTTGCTAGTATAAGGATCATTATCAAATATTCCTGTATCTAAATCGTATGAACTACCTTTTGGAATCTTAAGCCAACAGTGTTCACATTGATGGTCTTTCCTACTCTTCTTAATAACTCTATGTAAATTACAATCAGACATCTCCCTTCCTTTTTAAAGCATCGCTAATTCTTTCAAACTCAAAATGAAAACTATCATGTTCTCGACAGTTTGGACATATTGTGTAACTACGGCAACAATCATCTTCTTCTATTATTTTTTCTCTTCTAATTTTTACACCACATTCAAAGCACTCCACTTTAGTATTTAAGTACTTGAAATGATATTTAGGTGCTGGAGTTATAGAGTGAACAGTCTCAACATCTCTCGTTTGTACAATTTCTATATTTTTAGCTTTTATTTTATGTAGTTCATCCATTATATCATCATATTCACCATAACCGATTGCTTTTACTTCTACTTCACCTGTACGGCTATTGCCTGAATACGATACAACCTTAATTTTATCAAGCTTATCTAGTTTTTGAGGGGTTACACCTCGAAAGCTTATCTCAGTATGAACTCTGCCAGCCACCTGAAACATGGTCTGGCCAGCATCAGGATTCTTTTTAATTGATTTTAGGTCAATCTTTATTAGGTTCACGAAAACATCTCATTAACTGCTTGCTCTGGAGTCCAGCCATTTTCAAACATAAAGAACCAGCCATCATTTTGATAGTCTAAACTAGCACCTTTTTCTGATAATAAGTCTTCTACTTGATTCATCCATTCATCTTCGCTCATATTATTCCTTTATAGTTATAGTACCTTTCATTCCCATTGATCTGTGGGGAGCACAATAGTACTTATATTTACCTATTTTACTTGGTTTTACAGTTAAACTCTTGTTTTTCTTGATGTATTTAGTCTTAATCCCTAACTTTTTGGCCACAATATTGTGTAAATACTTGGATTTATTAACAAATTTAATAGAATCTCCAAGTTTAATTGTAATTGAATCGGGTATAAACTTCATTTTCACCATTTCTACCACATGGACCACTGGTTCTTGCTTACTTGGAGAGGCAAATGTAGCCAAAATCCCAAATAATATCACAAACTGACCTATTACAAGTATTCCACCACCTTTTTTCCTTCTTCTTCTTCTCAATTTCGGCTCCTTTTTTAGCTCAAAATCATATTATCACACCTTTTTCCCAATATCAAGTAAAAGTTCTCTTTGGGCGTAATCTTTAACATATATATGATATTATATAAGAAATGTAGGAATAAACATGACGGATAAGTTTAACATTGTAGTCGATGGGGATATTACCCCTTTTGAGAGAAAAATCTCTCAAATCGAAAATAGAATTAAAAGGATGAGGGAGTTCGGGCCTTCTGGTACTTATTCCCAATTGTCAGAGCAATATAAAGAAGCTGGTAATACACAAAAAGCCCAAAGAATGGAAGAGTATCGCCAAAGAGCTGGAAACAATAATAGAAGACAAATGGCAAGGGACTTGAAGGCTCAAGAGGATTTGCTTAAAAAGAATGAGTCTGCACAGCAAAGAATTACCAATTCACTAAACAATACACTTAAAACTCAAGAGAATCTTAATAAAGCTAAACAGTTACAAAACCAACTCGAAGAAAAGCACATAAGTCTAGTTGGTACTATTAGCAAAATGAAGCAAAATTTATCAGATAGAGGACCTGGAATGGGGCCTTTTTCAGGTAGAGAAATGGACTTCATGAAGAGAGGAATGGGCGGTGGTAGAGGTGTCATGGGCGGTATAGCTGCTGCTGGCAGAACTATCATGAGAAATCCAAGAGCTATGGCTAGTGCTGCTGGCTTAGTAGGTACTGCCATTCAAACTGGTGGTGAATTTGCCAAGACAGTAATGACATATCCAGAAAGAATTGCCCAACGTGAAGCTACAACTGCAGGAATGCTATCTGAAACAGCTCGCCTACAAGAAGGTAGAAGAGGTTATGAAATGAGTTTCTACGGTCCAGAGCGTAGAAAAGCTATGGATAGAGCTAGGACTAGAGTTTCAGCTGAAAAAATATCTGATGGAACAAGTTTGATCGGAGGAACCTTAGCTGCTGCTGGTGCAGGTGGACTTGTTGGTTCAGCAATTCCAGGTGTCGGAACAGCCATTGGTGCTATCGGAGCAGGAGCTGCATATTTCGGTAAGCAAATGTTTAATGATAGAAAGCGTTCTATGGTTACTGATGCTGTTGGTTTGACAGAAAATAATTATGGAAAAGAAATGGATGCAGTTTTTGCAGACAAATATAAAGAACAATTAGAAGTTGAAAAGGCTAAGTCATACGAGAAGACCATGGCCGCTGGTTTCTTTAATAAAAACTCTAAAAGATTTAGAGGACTACAAAGAGGTATGGGGCTTTCAGATAAAGATTTATTTGAAGGTGGTGAATCCATATTTCAAAGAGCTGGAAGAGGTGGTTATAATATGGACACCATGACCCAAAACATGCAAGGTATTCTTGCTGGTGGTGGTCGGGCTTCAGTTGCTGCAGCTGGTGGTCAAGTTACTGCTCAAATGCAAAGAAATATGGACCTATCAAATGCACCACAGTTAATGGGTAAAATCTCAGGAGCTACTGGTGGTGGAGTTGGTGAATCAAAAGATGCAATTATAAGAATGTATGCAGAAGCTACTAGACTAGGGTTAGATGCTTCAGAAGTTAGAGGGTTTCTTCAAACTTCAGCTGATATGGCCAATCAATCGGGAGCCAGTACAGATGTTGTGTCTGCACTATTAGGTTCAGGTATTGGTGGATTAAAAACAGGTAGAGGAATCAAGGCCTCTGCAACAGCATTGGAAAGTATAAAAAGACAAACAGGTGAAATGGGTGGACTTACAGGTCAATACCAATTGGCTGAATTTGCAGATGTTAAAGTTGGTGGAGCTGATGGTAAGCAAAGAGGTCTTACTATGGGAGAGCAAGCTTACTTAGGTGGAACTGATGTTTCTAAGCTAGATGCAGATAGTGATTTTATAAAGGGTTTAATGCCTGGAAAATCAAAAGAAGAACGTCAAGCATTTGTTAAAGAATTAAGAAAAAAGAAATCAAGAGCTAGTCTTAGGTCAGATGAACAAGATAAGGCTTTAGGTAAATTAAATACAGCTGAAAGTGCTCTTGAAAAAGCTAAAGCAAGTGGAGATCAAGGTGCTATAGAAGATGCTGAGAAAGATGTTCTTGCTGCTAAAAAAGATGCAAAATCTTCTTTCGCTCTGGCTAACGATGGTTTCACTAAAATGGGAATCAAAGAACAAGATGCTGAACTTAATATTAGAAGAAAATTAAAGTCTGGAGAGTATAGTGCTGCCGATGCTGCTGAAGCTCGTAAGAAATACCAAACTGATCGTGGAAGACTTACTGATGAGGAAGAGAAAGCTCAAGGTAAAGATGATGTAGGACAACTTCAAAGGTTGAGCAAGCCCGAGAATATTTTAGCATTGGCAACTGCCTTTCAAGAAACTACAGAAAAGACTGTACTTTTAGGTGAAGCTATGGACGCATTGGCTAAGAGTGTTGATAAGAGTAAGGGTACTAGTGATGAAGCTTTAAGAGAACAATTTATGAAAGTTATGAAAAGTATAAACGGTCAAGCTCCAACCAACACTGGTGATGTAGATACCAGAAATGCTGCTAAGGTTGATCCATAATGGCTTTTACTAAAAGTATAGAAAAAAATTCAACAGACTCTCATCAAACATCTCCAGCGTATGTTTTAACATTCACTAGATGGAGAAATAGAGATACCGTTAATTACAATCTTGAGTCTTCTACATCAACGAGGACTCCATTGGTTGTGGTAAATGATGCTACTAGTCTAATTGTTAATTATTCTAAATCCAGCCCCACTCCTACCTTCTCTTGTATGCTAAGACAAGGTGATCTTAATTATATGACAGCTATAGCACCTGGCGATTATGTTGTTGTGAATATGGTTAATTGGAAATCAAAGGCAATGGAGATTAGAGAAAGAGCACTTAACCAAAAACCTATAAATAAAGTTGACGATGGTTTTAAGGGATTGTTCAAAATACAAGATGTTAATATGATATTAGGTGTTGGTCCAGATGGTGGCAAGCAATATTATGTACAAGTAACAGCAAGAGGTTTTGACGAGTTTAATAATATTCTATACTTCAACCCAGCGATAGCTTCAGAAGATAATAGACTGTTGTTTCTTAATAATTTTAAGAACTTCACAGATTTAATAAAAAAGAAAGAAACAAACAATGTACAAAACTTATGTAAAGAAGTTATAAAAAGAGCGATAGGTGTTGGGATAAAGCAAGTAGCCCCCAAAGACACTAGTTTAAATCAAATACCTGCATATAGAATACCAGAACAGATAGGTAATCTTTTAGGTAGAAAAGCTCAGTTTATTTCAGAGGTTAATAATTATTACACAGGAATCTGGGACCCAGGCCCCGTAGCAACAGGAACTAAAAATCCAAATGAGTATAGTGGATTTGCATCTTTTTTTAAAGATGATGCTGAATTTAACTTTTTCAGAACTGGAAAGGAATTGCCAGGTGCTAGAGCAATAGCAGTAGGAGACTTCCAAAGTGTTAATGTTTGGAGTTTGCTAACTGACTATTCAAATCCTGTTATTAATGAGTCATATACTTGTTACAGGGTTTCTAAAGATGGTAAGAGTGTTTTTCCAACTGTTGTGATTAGACAAAAACCTTTTACTACAAGGCATTATGAAAATTTTGCAAAAGGGTTTACGACTCCTCACACTAAGTTTTTAGACCTTCCTAGATGGAAGATTTCACCAGATTTAATTACGAATCTGAACATTGGCCGAAGTGACTCTGGAAGGATAAACTTTTGTCAGATATTTACAAGATCACAGTCAAACGATCCAAAGTTCGATGCTGCAAAGCAAATTGAAGTTGGAAACTTTGCAGAAGATACAGATGATGTAATAAGAAATGGAAGAAAACCTTTTATAGCCACTTGTAATTATGATTACGCTGGTACAGATACAGAGCATAGAGCACAGAAATGGGCCAAGCTAGTAGCTGATTGGGTATTTAATGGCCATCTTAAAATGAATGGAACGATAGAATCTGTTGGAATAGTTGACCCTATATGTGTTGGAGATAATTTAGAATTAGATAATATCGTATATCACATAGAGACTATTTCTCACAATATGTCTATAGATGCAGCTGGGTTTAATTCTTTTAGAACAGGCCTTTCTCTTTCTATGGGAGTTAGTGAAAGTTCTACTAAAGATATTCCTGTATATGCAGAAATGGACCATACAGATACTAAAACTAGAAGAGAAGACGATCAGAAGAATGAAAGACTACTTCCAGGTTTTTCCGACACTCAAGACCTGCCATCAAGAGTTGGAGGTGAAGAAGTGACAGAAACTAGGCAAGCAACTTTTACGAACCCAATTTCTAGTAATAAAGGTAAAAAAAGAGTTAAACCATCAATAGCAGATATTAGAAAAAAAGACGATAATTAGAGGAAATTAATATGTATGTACCACCGTCAGGCTTGTTAGGCCGAGCAAAGAAAACAAAAGTAAGTGCTTTCAATAAGAAATTTAAGAACACTCCATTGAGAATGGGTGTAATTATAAACTGTCATGAAAAAGACGATAAAAAGAGTCTTAGTAAATTGGTTCCAGAATACGATGTATTAACGTCAGAACTGAACGAAGGTGCTGGTACTTCTTATGTTAAGTATTTGAATTGTATATCAACTGATACATTTGGTGGAGTTGCAGATTTTTTTGAATACAAGCTAAGACCCTCAAAAGAAGATTTTGAAAAAACTCACAACTTTGCAAAACAAGATGGTGCTATGGTACTTCTTCTTTGTTTAGATGGGAATGCAGAATCTGCTATCATTATAGGTGGTGTTAAGAATACTGCTGGTGATGGTAAAACGGAAGAGAGAGAGTCAAATTTAACCAAGAAGAATGGTCTCCATTTAGAAGGCGAGTACAACGGGTTAAATTGGCAAGTTAATAAGGATGGAGAGTTTACCCTTACATTCAAATCAAAAACAGATATTAAAGGAAAACCACAAGATGAGAAAGCTGGTGGAACTATTTTTAAAGTAGATAAGACAGGTTCTGTTGATATTGATACTAACAATGAAGCTTCTTTTAAGTTAGATAAAACCAAAAAAGATGCAATCTTAAATGTTGGAAATAACTCTACAGTTACTGCAACTAAGAATGTTGAAACTACTGCTGGTGGAGATATAAAAGGTACAGCAAAAGGTATGATAGATTTTGCTGCTGAAGGAAGTGCTAAGTTAACATCTAAATCTATGGTTGATATTGAAGGTAAAAGTGCCGTTAATGTAAAGGGTGGAGACATCTTGATGAAAGCAGACAATGGAGTAGAGGTAAAGGCCACACAGGTCCTTATAGACGCTCCTACGGTTGTTGTGGGTGTCGGAGCTACCCCAGCTGTAATTTCAACCACGGTCTTTATGGGATTTTCTCCTTTTTTCGGAATTCCAGTGTTTGTTAATGCAATTGGCCCTTTTAGTGCTTCGGTGGCTATAGGTTCATAATGGCAAAGAGGCAACTTTTATTTGCAATTAAATGTAGAACGTGCTATAATGAGTTTGTCTATTGTATAATGTCTAAAAATGATACAAGATGTTATAAATGCAAAGGTGAAGGTGTAACTGTAGAAGATGTTGAGGCCGAGCTTGAAGCTATGGACAATGAAGAAAGGGAATCATTTAAACAAGATATAAAAGAATACGAACTTGAACATGGGAAGATAGATGAGCTACAAGAAGAGAGCTAGAGCTGGTTGGTGTACTAGCAAAAAGGAATGTAAAGAAAAAATTTACAAAGAACGCCAGTACGAAAAAGAAGAAATAAAGCAAGCTTTCGATGAAATCGAAGCTGGAGATGACTATAGATACCGTTGGGGCGGTAACAAGAAGAAGAATGAAAAGGCCCGAATGGAGTATCGAATTAAGTATTACGAGCAAATGTGGCAAACATATGGCGATAGATATTCTTGGTTTGGTTCCTACAAAGCAAGAGCGAGAGAAGAAAGAAAAAAATATTTTGAAAAATATGGTGATAAAAATAAAGAGCTAAGACGCTGTAATTATTGCCGTTTAGATACTCCTACCAAAGAAGAAGACTGTACAATCTGTAATATGTCCAAACCAAACAAATAGTTGTGATATTATATATGTGAGGTTAGTTTTTCCACTCCATAGGGCATGATGCCTCCATGATGCCCAAGACCCCTCTTCGGAGGGGTTTTTTTTACCCACACCCTACAGACATATGATACTATAGGTGTGACACACTGAAAGGAATTGTAATGAGTAATTTGAAAGATATAAACAAAAAACTAAAACTTGAGCTTACGACTGTTATTCTTGGATATGAAAATGAGTTGGCCACAGAAAAAAGAGAGGCTATCTCAAATTTCTCAAAAGGTTGTATGCAGAGATATTATGATCTTATTAAAGAATTAAAGGAAGAGGACGATGAGTAAGGAATTTCAATTAGAAAGATACAAAAGAGATAGGCTAACTAAAGAAGAAACGCTTGTACCTTTTTTCTTTCATAGAGAAGACATTACCTGTCTGTATAGAGATAGGAATGGTACTTTTATAGTTACAAAACAAGGCTTTGTAAATAAGGTTCCTTATAAATTTAGTGACTTAAAAGAGCATTTAGATTTATAATGAGATCGACCTTCAAGTATGGAGATAAAGTTTTAGTTGGGAAACATCTTGGAAAAGTGGTTTCTATTAGGGATGTTGATGGTAAGTACATATGTACGGTAAAGTTTGACGATAAAAACTTAATACCATCAGAAATGGATTATGAAGAAAGACATTTAAAATTAGAATATAGCCCTGACAAACATTGTCCTATTTGTGGTGATGAATATCAAGTGGTTAAGTTTAATATGCATGTTTGGAAAGATTGTCTAACATGTAAAGATAAGAAAGAGAATTTAGAAAAAATACATGCTGATGAAAAGTATAGAAAGAGTAAGTTGAATACGGATTTTAAGAATACTAAAATTCCAGGTTCCTACTCAGAACAAGAGGAAACTCTACTAAAAGAATTTGAAAAAATGTTAGACCAAGACGATGATGACGAATGGGAATTTGACGTTTTTTAGGGGTAAATATGATTGATGACGTAACAGTATTTGGAGATGTTCACGGGTGTTTTAAAACACTTGAGGCACTTATTGCTAAAATTCCAGATGAGCACAAGAAAAGACTTTGCTTTGCTGGCGATTTAATTGATCGTGGCCCACGTTCCCGTCAAGTTGTTGAATATGTTATTAAACATGGCCATGACTGTGTAGCTGGAAACCATGAGCTTATGATGCATGATTGGACAGGTAGGTTTAATGATATGCTATGGTTAGGTAATGGTGGAGATGCATGTTTAGATTCATATAAAGGACCAAGCGACCCACTGACACCTTATTTAAAAGGTGAAGTTGATAGAGTGACTTTTCAGGACCATCAAAAATGGATGGGTGAATTGCCGATACTTATTGAGTATCCAAATGTTAAAACTCCTGATGGTAGGCGTTTAGTTGTGTCTCATTCTATTTGCCATAATCAGTGGAAACATCTTCGTGGAGATGATGAAAGAAAGGCTAAAGAAGCTGAAGCTGCAGTTCCTTGGAATAGAAGTTTTCATAATTTGAAAGATGCAGGATTCTACAATGTAATTGGCCATACTCCAGACGAGGACAACCCAAAGATTAAAAAGATTTATGCAAATATTGACACTGGAGCCTTTTGTGGTTACGGTGGTTGGAAAAGATTTAAAAGAGGTGGACTAGGTTATTTAACAGCACTTCATGTGCCTACAATGACCCTCTACAGACAGGAGTGTATCGATGATGATGAAGATGTTCAGCATTTTGATTAGTCTAATGATTCTAGGTAGCTGTGCTACTACAGGTTGTAAGTCTATTAAGAATAAGTATGACAAGAAACAATGTGAAGAAGCCGATAAAAGGTTTTATAACAACACTGGATGGCGATATGACCGTCCAATAAGGAACGACTATAGGTAATTATATGGAACAGTTAAAAGTACACACAGAATTTGAGACTAAGTATAGACTCGATGGTGATAAGGTTTTTGAATTTAAAGAGATTGTGGAGTCACTAGATGAATCTTACGACTTCTTATATATCCAAGGGCCAGATTGGTATTATACAAAACCAGATGGTTCTTTTCTTAGATACAGAAAAGCTGAGAACGACAAAAGCAAAAGAGCTGAACTTACTATGAAAACCAAACCAGAAGGTGCTAGTAGTAATATCATGAGAAAGGAAGTAAACCTTAGAGTTGACAAGAACAACTTCGGTACGGTTGAAGCTTTCGCCTCCATGCTTGGTTATCAGTTTAATTTCAAAATTTGGAAGATGTGTCATATTTATAACTTTAAAGATGCTACCTTAGTATTCTATACAGTTAGAGATGACAAAGGTGGTATTGTCCACTTTGCTGAAATCGAAGTAGATGAAGATACAATTCATAATTTAACAGAAGAAGAAGCTTGGAATGTTGTTAAGAAATACGAAAGAGTATTAGCACCACTTGGAATTACTTACAAGAACAGACTTAAAAAGAGTCTTTATGAAATGTATGTAAACGATAAGTGTCCAGAGCCAGCAGAAGAACCTGTTAAAATAGTAGAAGCAATATCATAAGGAAACAAGTATGGAAAAAAAGAAACCATTCGTAGCACCTTCAGGGCCTTTGGTAGCCTATGACTGTGACGACACTTTAGTTATGTGGGATTTGCCAGATGGTATGATGCTAAATGACGATGCACTAGTTACAATACCTTGTAGAGGCCAAGAAGAAAGGTGTTTGCCAAACGAGCATAATATCACTCTTCTTAAAAAGTTTGCCATGAGAGGTCACACAGTAATTGTTTGGTCTGGTGGTGGAGTTGATTGGGCCGAGGCTGTAATTAAAGGTTTAGGGTTAGAAGAATATGTAGATGTTATAATGAGTAAACCTGCATATTATATCGATGACATTAAAGACCCAACAAAATGGATAGGTAAACATGGATATATTGACATGAACGGAAAGCGTTCTGGACATCATATGATACAAGAGGGAACTCAAAAGGAGCAAAAATAATGAGAACAGTAATTGGATTAGCAGGTGTAAAAACTTCAGGAAAATCAACAGCAGCAGATATGGTTAAAGAACTTATCGGTGGCGACATTTCAGAATCAGCATTAGCTGGAAAACTTAAAGATGTATGTGCTGATGTTTTTGGCCTTACAAGAGATCATTTCGATTTTCAAGAGATTAAAGAGGTCCCATTTGAAGATGGACCAATGATTTTAACAGCAGATAATATTTTCGATATTCTTGCTAGTTTTAATGTAGGAATGGAACTTGGAGAATTTGTCAACAAATACTCAAAAGTTATTGGTACAGAACTTGAAACACCTCGTAGAATCGCCCAGATTGTTGGTACAGAGATTCTTAGAGCCACTGGTGACGAGGATATTCATTGTAAGAATATGCCTATGAATGAAGATGGTATCACAATCGTATCAGATTTGAGATTCCCTAATGAATTCGCATACTTCTCTGAAGCAGAAGATATTAACTTCCTTCCTTTGTATATTCAAAGAGATGAGGCCGAAGCATTTGTAACTGAAGACTCTCACCCTTCTGAGAAGTGTGTGTTTGAATTTTCAGAAAAATGTAATAAGATATCTAATAACAGTAGCTTAGAGGATTTAAAGATGATCTTAAGTGCTACCCTTGAAACAAAGGGCTTTTTAAAGGAAGAGTCTATCTGGGCCTAATCTTTAAAGAAAGGACAGATTAATGGCTAACTTTAGTAAACAAGATCGTATTGAGATTTCTTTGGAAATAATCAATACTGAAAATAAGATAAAAGCGGCAGATGCTGGAATAGCTTCTGCTGCCCAAACTGTTATCGATCTGACAGCCAAAGACAATCCAAACAAAGTAATCCTTGATGAAAGGACAGAAAATATAAATCCTTATCAATCGGAACTTCTTCTGCTTGATGGAATAACAAGATCGGAACTAGTTGAAAGTGTTATGATAGACTCTGCAAAGAGACTTCTAGGTAACTCTTTCTTTCCAAACAATATCAATGCACCCCTACCATCTTTACCTGATGGTGTCTGGAAAGCTCTCATACCATTTTCAAGAACTCACGCTATTGGCAAGACCAATCTTGAGGTGTATCCTGCAACTGGTGCGAGAATAGAGCAAGATATTATAGATGATATTGAGGCTGAAATACTCCTTATAGAAGCTGAACCAGAACCTAACAGAGCTACAGGATTAGAATGTACCGCTGGTGGTGGCTGTGCAGGCGAAGATAACCCTCCTCAATTAACTGAAGCGGCTTGTTTGCTAGATAATGGAGTATGGACATCAGGCTCTGATAGTTATATCACAGACGTTTCTGTGGCCACTTCTTTAACAACTCTAAAAACATTGGTGCAAGAATGGGAAGATAGGATGAATGCTGAAAAAGCTTTAATTCCTGTTGCTATTGAAGCTAATTCAACTAGAATAGCAGGTAACACTAATGCTATTTCAGATATTGACAATGCTATAGCAATTATAGATACTTGGCAAGCTACACAGGATTACGATACAACTACTGTCCTTCCAACTGGTACTGACGGATCAGGATGTATTCTTTATGATGCTTTGGAAGAGTCTGATTTTGAACAAGCAAAAATTCAACCAACAACATTGGCCCTACTCAAAGATGAGCTAACTGCTAGGACAGCATATGCGGCCTCTAGAGCCGTTGAATTGGCAGGTGATGACTATTTAGGAACAATCACTCAAGACTTAGGATCAGGCGATCTGACAGCGTTTACAGGCCTCTACGGAGAAAGGATGCTGTTCATCGATATGAGATTAAATGGGCTAGGTGGTAGTTTGTCCAAAAAGATCGGAGCTGAAGCAACTGGAGGATTCCAAGAAGACTTCAAAGGCAATGCTCTTAGAGCAGAGGCAGCTTTATCGATAGTTATGACAGCTGTAAAGGCTATGGCACCTGGAATTGATACCAAGTATTTGAATATAAAAGATGTTTCAGGATTTTCTGTAGGTGATAGAATTTATGTTGTTGCAAATGAGCAAGAAGAGCTTTCAGGATCGATAGACGAAATAGATGGGAACAGAGTAAAGCTCACATTTAAAATCCCTAAGAAGTACACAATATCAAACAAAACAAGGATTTACAAAGTTCTGTAACTACCTCTTGTAATTTTTCAATTCTTCTAAATAATAAATATAATGTTTTTCTCGACAAAACCACGACATAGTGTGCGAATGCATTAAACTGGCTGGACAGCCATCTTCAAGAGTTCCTTTTTTCCGAATAATACCAAGATAATATCCCATTTCATCAAAAAAGTCAAGTATGTTTTCTATCTTGTGTTTTCTGTTGGTGTGTAGTCTGCTTCTGATACAATGATCTAATTCATGGTAGGCTAGAAACTCTCTACCTATAGATGTTTCATTTTTCCAATACACTTTATCTATTTCAATTTCTAATTTTCCATTTACTAACCACCAGCATCTTCCTATGGTGGAATCTTCTAAATCTTTAAAATTCATAGACAAGACATCAAATCTACTTTGGTACTTTTCTTCTCCAATCAGATTTCTATAAGATGCTATATAAGGTTTGAACTCAGCATCGATCCCTTTCTTTTCTGTTGACATTCTAGGTAAAACGAGTCCAGCACATGAAGGTGTTGACATCAACATAAGTAATATTAGTATAAATTTCATTATTGTCTCTTTTCTGCGACTTGATAATTGAGACCACATCTATTACACGCATTTCTTTCAAACTGATGTTGGCCATAAAAGTATTCACATATATAGTATTTAATCATTTGAAGCATCTTTACTACCTTTTATAAGTTTAAAACTATCTTTAAGTATTTTCTTTTCTTGTCTTCTTTTTCCTTCAGCAATCTTCTTAAATCCTACTATAACACATAACACCCCGAAAAACAAGTAAAAGCTTACAAAAAAGGTCACAAAAATTTCACTCATCATCTACCAGCTTTTTTGTCTCTTTCTTCATTTTGCTCCTATCGTAGTCTTTATCGGTCTTCATAGCATATCCAGGTGGTGCAATGGGAATACGAGACCTTACCCCTCTTTTAAGGAGTTTCCTTCGTAACCTATTGATTTTCCGTTTGGCCTTGCCCATTTTAATACCTCATTCATATAATATCACAAAGACAGAATCTTTAATATATATGATACTATAAAGATTGATATAGGAAAGAAATAAATGGGTGTATTGAACGATTTAAAATCAGTGGTTAAAACCAAACTTGGAGACAAGGCTGTAAGTAAAGAGCAGGGTTCTGAGAAACCTGGGGATAATCCTTTTTTTCAAACCAATCTTCCTTGGGGAAGACAAGAAAGTCCTTATTTCGGTCCTATAGAATTAGACCCAAGAAGAGCTGATGGTATTTATCCATATAGACTTTTGGTTATCGATGTAAAAGACGGTAACAAAATTGTAAACAGTTCAGGTACAGATGATGCTGAAGTTGTCAAATACAAATCAAATACTGGTGGTGTTCAATATAAAATTGGAAGCCCAACCATTTCATGGAAATTCACACTTCCTATAACCCCTCAACAACTATCTATTACAGATCAGTTTGCTATAAATACTTCAGCCACAATGCGTGGTATTGTCGAAGAGCATAATGGTGTTAAGTTTAAAATGATTTCAGCTTCAGGTACTACTGGTATTTGGCCAACAAGAGATCAGCTAGAAGACCCAGTACCTACAATTCCAGCTCTTGGAGGTTTTGCTACAGGAATATCTGCAGCTTTTGAATCTGCTAAAAGTTCTTTTAACAAACTGGTTGACGGTGGTAATCCACCACCAATAGCTCCAGACTATTTAAAAGATGGATTCGGTACTAAAACTGGATACTTCCAAGCTTCACTGTTGCAACAATTTTTAGAACAATATGCAATGGCCAAAACTAAGCCAGAGAATAAGCATTGGAGACTTGTGTTTGATTGTCCTAAGACAAACGAATCATTTATAGTAACTCCTATAACATTTACAACTACTAAGACTCAAAGAAGTCCAGGTGAATCCCTATTCAACATGCAATTCAAAGCATGGAAAAGGGTTAGACTAAACTCTTCATTTACATTAGTAAAAAGTGACATACAACCTATTGATACAAACTTTCTTCAAAAGCTAAACAATGCACTTGATAATGCTAGAAGTTTCATGGGTGCATCTACAAATGTTATTAAAGCAGTACGTGCCGATTTTAGAAGACCTTTCGATACATTAAGAAAGGTAACTCTATTAACTAAAGATATTGCAGGATTTGTATTTACAGTATCTGACCTTCCTAGCCAAATTGGTAAGGATATATCAGCAGCAACTAAAAAGAGATCAGCAGACTTGGCCGCTTCAGAGACTTTATTTGAAGCATCTTTTGGTAGTGGGCAAGCAAACAATACTAGCACTTCACAAGCTAAAATTAGAGCTGCAGTTTTTGCTATTAAATCTAATAGCGATAAGAATGAGGGGTTATCTGATAAAGCTGTTGAAGATGGACAATTAGGAGTTGAGGCCAGAGATGCCAATAGAGCTTCACCAGTTAATGAAATATTCAACAACCCTGAAGAGAACTTTGATTTCAATGCAGGTATGTCTTTAAATGACCTTGACTTAACACCAAAACAGCAAGCTGCTATTGAAGATGAAATAGAGCTTAACTCATTACTCTCTATAGAAGAAGTAAAAGACTTTACTGCAGAGATTCAAGAATTGATTTTGGACCTTAGTAACAACTTTGGTGCTGGAGATACATTCTTCTCAGAAATTTACGGTAGGCCTGCTCCTAAAGAACGTGCTGTACCAATGACTCTTCAAGAGTTTGAATTGATTACTGCACTAGAGGAAGCTGTACTTCAAATGCACATCTTAACTGCTACAAGAGACCTTGATGACCAAAGAGGTCAAAGTCCTTTAGAGTATGTCGGTGGACTAGCTGATGATTCAGGTATTACATTCAACTCTACATCTACAGCAAAAATTCTATCACCAGTTCCTTTTGGGCTTACTATTCAGCAGATTTCTGCCAGATATCTAGGAGACCCTGATAGGTACAATGAAATTATAACTTTAAATAACTTAAGGTCTCCTTATATTGACGAGGACGGATTCTTCTATACTCTATTAACAAACGGAGATGGTAGAAATTTCACTATTGATAGTGATAAGAATTTGTACATAGATCAAAAGATACAACTATCTAGTAATACCGTTCCTTTATTTACAAGGAAAATTTCTGCAATTGAAAAAATTACAGATTCCAACTATTTAATCACAGTAGATGGAGTAGATAACTTAAGTTCACTTACAACTGTAGATAATGCTAAGATAAGAGCATTTTTGCCAGGCACTACAAACAGCCAGAACCAAATCTATATTCCATCAGATGAAGCTATTTCAGATGAGCCTAGAACTTTCGATATTCCACACCTTGAAGGAGACACTTTAACAGGTCTTTCAAAAATAGATTGGCTATTGCAAGATAGTGGCGATGTTGTTGTAAATTCTTTTGGAGAGGTGAATCTGTCAAACGGGATCACTAATTTAATTCAAGCACTAAAAATGAAGATAGTTACCCAAAAAGGTACACTACTTTCTAATGCTGAATTTGGCCTTGGAATAAAGGTCGGTGTCAATGTATCTGATATTACTATAGAAACTGTACTTAAAGAACTTAGAAGTCTCATTGTTCAGGACCCAAGATTTGAAGATGTAGATAGTATTGAGATGAATATCCTACCTCCAGAAGTTTCTATTTCAATAACGGCCAGATTAGCTAATGGCCGAGGTGTATTCCCAATTAACTTCACAGTTTAGTAAAAACCGTTTAATTCCAAATACTTACAGAAAAAAGTGAAATCTATTTATAAATATTTAGATTTCACTTTTTTTATTACGTCACACTGAATCTTTAATATATATGATATTATATGGTTAAAGAGGAATAAAATGGCTGAAGGCTTACCAACTCCAAAATCTAGAGAACAACTGTTATCGGAAATGCTTACTGAATATGTAGGCCTTACTGGTATTAACGATTTAAACACAGGGTCTGTAATTACCCAGTTTTTTGACGTTGTAGCTAGATCAATAGCTCGTACATCTGGAGATATATTCCAGATACTTAGAGACTTTTCTGTTGACAGAGCTACTGGGGAAGCTCTAAATAGAATCGGTGATGAGGAAAGAGTGCCTAGAGCTACTTCTCAAGTAGGTAGTGGTCTTGTAAAAGTTACCGATAGCACTTTCGATAAAGTGGCAACTAAAATCTATTCAGGTGCTAATGCTCCAAATATCGGTTCTTTAGTTATCAGAGTGTCTGATGCATCTTTATTCTCTGCAACTGGCCGATTATATATAGGTAGGGGAACTCCAAATGTTGAAGGTCCTATTAATTACAACTCTATAGCTCAAGTCGGGTCATTCTGGGAGATCACTTTAGATGCTCCAACCAATAAATTCCATAATATAGCTGAATCTGTAATTCTTGGCCAAGGTGGTACAAGAAATATTGCAGTAAATACAGTCGTCCTTTCGCCAAGTTCTGGTGCAACAGCCGATGTTAATTATAATGTATCTTCAGCGGCCATCCTTTTAGATGGTGAAAATGAAAACTCCAATGTTGCAGTAGTTGCTCAAGAACCAGGTTCCGTAGGTAACGCTCCTGCAGGTGCAATTAGAGAATTTATCACAGAGCCATTTACTGGTGCTGTTGTTACAAACGAAGTTCCTTTCTCAACTGGTTCAGACACTGAATCTGATGATGATTATAGAGATAGAATTAAAAAAGAAAGACTTTCAAGAGGTTTAGGTACAGCACTTGCTGTTAAGAACTCTGTTCTCGGAGCACAAGCTCCTGATGAGAATGCTAGAGTAACCTCAACTGAGATCGATACTGCAAATCCTGAACAAACAATTTTATATATTGACAATGGTGAAGGGTACGAAGAAATATCTGAAGGTGTAGGGTTAGAGTTTATTGTTGACTCTGCAATTGGTGGAGAACAAAACTTTCAACTTGCAACTGGTGGTAGGCAAACTTCTGTAGCCAAAGCATTCTTAGAATCTTCAAACAGTATTCCATTCATTGTAAGTTCACTCGATAGATTGGCCATCCTAGTTGGTGGTGTTGTATCTGAGCATATCTTTAAAGAAGGCGACTTCCAAGCTGAAGAAGCTGCAACAGCATATGAAATCGTTGCTAGTATTAATAATAACTCTGATTTAGCCTTTGAAGCAACAACTGCTGAAAGTGGTACTAAAGTTGTTATTAAAGCAAAAACTGAAGATGATGAATTTTTACAATTAACAACTCCTAGTTCTGGAGATGATGCTGGTCCTAATATTGGATTTGCAGCAAACGAAGTTGCAACAGTTTTACTTTATAAAAATAGAGAGCTTCTAAACAAAAATGGAAGGTCTGCTTTCGTTATTAGTCAATCTCAATTCGATTGGTCATCTTCTATTGCAAATGGAGATACATTAATCATCTCTGTAGATGATACAGCTGCAATCACATATACATTTTTAGATACAGACTTTCTAGCCGAAGGTCAACATTCAACTGTTAATCCTACTAACTCTTTATCTTCATGGGTAAATGTTATCAATGCAAAAGTTACTGGGATAACTGCCGAGATTAATGGTGAGCAAATCAAGTTAACAAGTAACTTGGGAGCAAGCAATAGAGCTGGAATCTCTGTAAGCCCAACTTCTACTCTTGTAACAAAGGCTATGTTTACAACTGAGCTAGGACTTGACTCTGCAGGTAATGAAGCTGATTTCCAAATTTCTAGAAACACATCACAAATTAAACTAAACACACCTCTTAAAGAAGGTGACTCTTTAAATCTAGGTTCTGAATTTACTAGAGCTGAGATTCAAAGTGCTAATATTCTTGGTGGGCAAACTACCATATCAAGTACTGCTTACTTATGGCTTATCGTTGATGATATCAATGCTGCCGCTGTCCAAGTAGGGGTAACTGCAGAATCATTCTTAAATGTTACAAAGCCTAGTGCTGATACTATAAGATATGAAAGTACTGATCCTAATGCGTTTGGGAACCTTATAGTTGGAGATTATATAATCGTATGGTCTGAAGAGCTTTCTGCAACTAACAGATTGGAAGGTCGAGTAAATGCTGTAACAGCTACAACTCTTGATTTAAAAGTTACAACTGCCGAAGTAAGTGCAGCTGTAATTGAAGGGCCTATTCTTTTCTCTGAAGGGTTTTCTGCCTTTAGAAGTGTATATGCTCCACAAAAAATTAAAATAGATGCTGGTGTTTATAATATCAACACAATTGCAAGTGTTATGAACGCTCAACTTGATAACGCTACTGTATCTATCGATGATGATGAGATTTTTGTAATAAGAACAAATACTGAAAATATTGATGGTGCATTATTCTTGGCCGACTTCAACGATCCTGCAAAGGCATTAAGTTTAACTAAAAATAGCAAGTCACAAAGTATCAACTCTCAAGTTGCTTTCTATGAAACTGGATTTAAGGATAGACAATTCCCAGCCTTTATTCATGGTAAGATAAATACTGAGCAATTCGCTGATCCACCAAATGGATATATCGGAACGGTAGATTCAAGTGTAAATCTTTCAACTTTACTTGATCCTTCTGGATTCCTTTGCTTTGCACAACCTTACAATATTGCTGAAGATGTTCTTTCTACAGAGTGTGTAGAGATACAAGATTACACAGGTACTGTTGTAAATGTAGAAAATAGTAATTTTTATAGAAGAAGTAGAGTCGATGACAGATACTTTGTTCTTAATCCATATGATTTTAGCCACAACGATACTATCGTGGCTGTTTTAGATAACGACCCTACTGGTAAAACATTTGATATGCCATTGTACAGAACGGCTGTAACTAATATTACACTTCCTGCTAGTACTACTAACTTTAGAGCATACGACCAAGAAGGTGGAGCTACTACTGAGTTTACTGAATTTTTTGGAAATGAATTCTTATTTGATAACTATAAAGCTTTAATGCAAGCAAAAAATGTTATCGATCCTTTATCTCTAGTTAACGAAGATGCTATACTTTATAGGTCTGTTGAATGGGGTAGATCAGGTGAGAAATCTAATATTGGATATTTCTATCCAACATCTGCCAATCAAGGTATTGCTCACATTGTCACTGTAGATAGTGAAACAAATGTTAAAATATTTTTAAAGTCTGGCGATGCTAGAACTATAACTGCTGACGGAACTACAGAATGGAATGTAACAACCGTTCCATCAGGACCATATGATTTAGTAACCTATACTCACTCAGGCACAGGCACAGCCCCAGGTCTTGGAACCATCCTAGCTGGCGACTATGTTTCGATCATTACAACTGGTGAATTTGACAAGGCTAATCAAGGTGCTTTCAAAATTGATTCTGCTACTGCAACAAGTTTTACTGTAAGAAGAAATGCAGGTGATGCTGTTGTTGAATCTGACAAAGCAAACCTAGAAGTAGGAACTATTGCATTCTTTGAATCTGACGATACTACTGCTCAAGAAATTGCTGACTTTGTAACAGCAAATATTTCTGACTATATAACTGCTACTGTTATTGCTGATGCTGGTACAACTGGTGCTGGTATTATAACAGCCTCTACTGAAGAAGATGCTAACTTTGCATACAAATCAGTTTACCTATTAGATGGTAAAAACTATATCTTGTCAACAGACTTAGATGCAGCTGTCGCTGTACCACAGTTTGTTTTCAAAACTCCATTAGCACTAGACACTTTCTCTACAAATACTGTAGATGCATATAGCTTCAATAACGGTGAAGAAGTAAAAATGATTCCTGTTACATCTCTGCATGTAAATAGCTTCCTTAATATCTTGGCCGTAACTGGTTACACTACTCTTGGAGAAATCAAGTCTGTTGATAGAAATACAAACTTACAATTCTCTACCAATATTCTTGGTACAGGTGGTGGTGTATTAATTGCT
>CERP01011773.1_pt1 | contig 48829 bp, 54 predicted proteins | sample 530801 | NCBI WGS metagenome assembly CERP01 (sample SAMEA2620991, study PRJEB7988) | marine metagenome | biome: marine biome (ENVO:00000447); feature: surface water layer (ENVO:00002042); material: "saline water (ENVO:00002010), including plankton (ENVO:xxxxxxxx)" | depth 5 m | reverse complement strand
TATCATTAAGAGAAGTAGATTGCGTAAAGAGAGATTTACAGTAAAGTGTCCTGAATGCAAAAAGATTCATACATTGAAAGAATGTTTGAGCATTAAGTGGTGTGATAAATGCGGTACTGAGCCTAAGTTATTCTTAACAACTAAATACAAGAAACCCTCCATTGGGTCGGGCATCGCAGGTATTCTGTACGCTTGGGAGAAAGAAGATAAAACTTTTGATGATTCATATTTATTTATGAAAGTAAAGGATGTTAATGATGTTTACACTCATCCATTGACAAAAGAAAAGAGAGAAGTAGAATATGTAGCAGGTACGTTGTACGAAGATTTCGACAACTATACTCCGAACTACAAACACTACGCAGAAGAAGTGGTTAAAAAAGCAACGCCCGTTTACAAGGCGATGAATTGGGACATTTCTTCTATCCGAACAGGAAAACTACAAACAAAATTAGACGATTGGTGGTAATATGAATAACGATGAAAAATATAATACGGTGATTTCCTCGATGAGAGAGTTCACATATAAATGGCAACCAGAGAATTACGACGACCCTTCTAAACCGATTCTAAAGATAACTAAATCTTCTTTAGGCAGTTTCGATTGGTGTCCTAAAAAGTACGAATTTTCTTACAGACAGAGACTACCTCAAGACCAAACTGAGGCTATGTTAAAAGGAACTATCCTTCACAATCATAGAGAAGATTTCTTCAATATCTTTGACTTAAAGAAAGCAGAAAAGATGAACAATAGTGAAGTATTAGAATACTGCACCAGTTTAATGCCTGTTGATGACTACTATGATATTTCATTGACAGTAGCATCGCTTGAAGCACAAAGATACATTGAAGCAAGAACAGAAAACAAGATAGATGAATTCTTGCCAGTATGTAATGAAGGAAAGTTTGATGCAGAAATTACAATACCTGCAAATATTAATCCTAAATTTCCTTTACAAAGAGATTATGTGATTCACATTCAAGGAATTATTGATAGAATATTTAAGGAGAATGGAGGATTGGTTCCGTTTGAGTACAAAACTGGTGGATGGAAAGACTGGAAGAAAACATCTATGCGTAAAGAAATGGCATTCTATGAATTGCTATTGTTAAATGCACCCGATGAGGTTATGATTAAGAACGGATTAGACCCTAATGACAAAGTAACTCATTGGGGTTGGTATTATCCTGCGGCTAATTACATTTATGCAGAGCCGAGAAAAACTCGGTCAATGACTTCTGTTATGAATAATATTGCTAAACTCATTCATCACTATGAAAGGAATACATTTCCAGCAAAGTTCTTTTACAAAACTTGCGCTCATTGTTCTTTCTTTGGTATTTGTGATGAAGCACAAGAAGATACATGGGTTTGATGTTATGAAAGAACTTATAGAAAAAAAAGTTCTATCTAGAAATTGGACATTCAATGAAATATCTAATTTAACAGAAACTATTAATTTAATATCTAATGACATCTATTCAGAGATGACCTTAATTGAAAGGTTTAAAATGATAGAGGACTTAAGAATAAAAGAATCTTATGTAGGTCAATTATATACTGATGTATTGAGAGAGATGGTAAGAATCTCACTCAAAGCAGAAGTAGCAGGAACAATAAAAGTATTACTAAATACAGCAACAGTAAATTTTGGAGGCAATAAAAATGAAATTTCCGAGAGAAGTATGGGCGGGAAGCCACATAAAGAACGCACCACAGATGAGAAGAAAGATAGTTCTATCAAAGAATGATTATATTTCTTTTGTGAAGGCGCAAAATAATAGAACAAATGTGTATACTACTGTTTATGATTTTGAACACTTCAGCGAAACGGCTAAGATAGAATCATCTGTTATATTAAATAGAATATTCTTAGACTTTGATGGACATGATGGAGATTTAAACAATGCTTATCGAGACATTAAAATTGTCATGGACTGGGTTATGTCTGAAGATATTAAACATACTTTGTTTTTCTCAGGAAGAGGTTTCCATTTATTCTTAGATGGTGAAGAGACTGAAAGTATCAGAAATATACAGGCTTACTTTAAAACGATGAAAGATATGTTAATAGCAAAAGTTGGTAAAGATATTACCTTAGACGATAGGGTTGGTCAAACAACCCGTTTGAGAAGAATCCCAAATACTGTTAATATGTCATCATCAGATAATGATGGTAATCCTCTATTCTGCATTCCTTTGTTTTATGAGGACTTATCATTGCATCTAAATGATTTGATTGCTTTAGCCTCTAAGCCTAGAGGTATTCCCTTTAGAAAGGTTGGTAATAACTTGGTAGAGTTTCCCGAACAGCCCCCCATAGAAGCCGTAGAAGGAGAGATTAGCGTACCGTTTTATGAAGGAAAACTTCCATTGTTGCCCTGTTTACATAATTCTGTAATGAGCGAGAATCCTTCGCATATGGCGAGAGCATACTTAGTATCTTGGTATAGGGATTTACTAACTCAAAGGACTAATCTATCCTCTACCGAACAAAAGAATAAGGTTCTAGATATGATAGTTTCAGAGATTGAATCAGTCTTTGGAGAAAAGGAAAATGTGTGGCTAGATTGGGATAAAAACGAAACTAGGAAACACGCAAGATTTACCGTTCATGGTAATTATAATACTCCCTCATGTGATAAACTTATATCAGAGGGATATTGTATAGGAAAATGTTGGAGGTTCCCAGATGTTAATAATTGATAGTAGAGAGAAAGAAGGTTCTAAACTAGTAAAACTAGTAGAAGAGAAAGCACGTATTCTGAATATAAAAACAGAAAAGAAATGGATAGAGATAGGTGATTATGTTTTCGATAATATCTGTTTTGAAGCAAAGTCAGTAGAAGATTTCATTGGTTCTGTAATGTCTAAAAGATTGTGGACACAGATGGATAACATGGATAGACACTATAAAAATAATGTAGTTATAATCTATGGAGATTTACCCGAAGCAATTCATAATATTATTAAACACGGTAAAAGTAAATTACCTATCGCTTCTAGAAAAATAATGCTTACTAATAAGTTTCTGGGGGCTATCGGTAGAATAGTATTAGATACGGATATTAAACCGTTTTGGGTTAAGAGCGAATCAGAAGCATCTCTTATAATTACGGCAGTATGTAAAATGCAACCAATAGAAAGAGATGTTATTAGGCCACAGGTCTTTAAAAGAATAACAACGGATGATTTAAGATTAGACATCTTAACTAGCGTAAAAGGAGTTTCCTATAAAAAAGCAAAGTTACTCATTGATAACTTTGGGTCTGTTATGGAAATAGGAGAACAAACTAGTTTTGAAATACAAAAACTAGAAGGGTTTGGAAAAGTATTAGCAGACAGAATAATCAATGTATTAAATTCAGAGAATAAGGTGAAAATATGATAGATGAAGAAGAAATGAATGAAGAAGATTATAATAATTTTATGGAAGGGCTTCGACACGAAACAGTCGAATTACCTGCCATTATGAAAGCATGGATAGAAACAGCCTCAGATTATTCTAAATATAATGAAATACCTGCGGGATTATGTTTCTTTAACTTATTAGGGCAGATGTGCAAAGACTTTGTACATATACCTGATGGCGATTTAACAGATGATGTTAGAGTTCACGTTTGTTGGATTCAAACATCGGGTACTGGTAAATCAACTATGTGGAGATTTGTTGGGCCGATTTCAAAATCAGTCTTTAAAAAGATTAATGAGAATGCAAAGCATCCTCCTAAAGTAAGAGAGTTGGGACAAGTATCAGATACTCATTTTGATTTGTTTTCTTTAGTTGATTATACCGATGCAGCATTAGTTGGATATAAAGATAAGAAGACTATTAAAAATGATGAAGAGTCAGAAGAACATGGTTCACCTATTGGTGATTTTTACTTTGAAAGAGTAGCAGGTGCTTTAGAAGGAAGCGGTATTGCTCATTGGGATGAGTTTGAATATTCTGGAATATTTAAAGAGAGTCAGCACAAATCAAGTTCTATTGTATATTTGAATACATTAATGAATTCAATAACAGGGGATTCTTGGATTATTAATAAGCAATTAAAAGAAGGAGGGGTAATGAATTGTTACTGTGAAAGGTCAGTATTGGCTATGACATATCCTCCGCAAAACTTGCAGACTATTATGGCTACTACGGGCGTTCTTCCTAGAATGGTTATGTATGTTCACGATGTCCCTTCATTCGTACAGGATAAGATTAGAAGAGAATTAATCAACCAGTTTGGTATCAAAACAGAAAGAACTGAGCCACCAACAGAAAAATTTGCAAAGGCTATCTTTGAAATATATCAACTCACTAGAGAACGATTTCTAGAAGTAGGGTGTAATCCCTTAGATACAATGACATATACTGATGACGCTAGAGCGCAATTAATGATACAATACGAAAAAATGGATAATTTCATTAATGATGAGAGGCAAGAAGTAAAAGAGATTCTTGATGTATTTATTACTAGGTTAAATCAAAACTTAAAGAAAATGGCAGTTCTCTGTTCTATTGCTCAATCAAGAGCAATTAGAGATAAATCTCTAAGGTTTAGAGTAACAGGTAGAAATGTTGAGCAAGCCGCCTCGATTACGGAAAAGTGTTATAAGACCCTTGTAGCATGGCTCAACCGTAGCCTCCGTGTGCGTAAAACATCCATAGCCGAAAAGAGCATGATGACAGTATTCAAGTCAATATATCTAAGAATGGACAAAGACGAAGAAGGCTTTATTAGTAAAAGAGATTACTTATCGGAAGTAAAACTAGAAAGTAAAAAGAGTCAGGCTAGTGTCTATAATTATTTTAAATCAATAGAAAACCTATTTGAAATAGACAAGCAAGGCAGAGCAGTATTTATTAAATTTAAAGGAGATGAAAAACAATGAAATATGAAAACACATACCTTGTCTTTGAGGTATCAAAAGGCCCAAAAGTAATAATTGAATCATTAGATACATATGGTAATGATGGTTGGGAATGTTGTTCTATGCTAACAGTAGCAGGGAATAACATTGTTTGCTTTTTAAAGCGTCGAATTGATGTTGAAGAAGAAAAGACAGATAAAGAAACAGAAAAGATTTCTAAACTTTGGTCGCAGGATTGAGTTAAATGTCAGTAATGGCTATTGATTTAGAAACTAAAAATATGTCTTATGACATTGGAGGTTTTGGCAATACTCATATGTTTCAAGTATCTACTGTTGCTACTTGGGATGGAAAGAATGGAACTGTATATGTCGATGAACCCGTAGATACTTTTGCCAAATCTGGTCATGTGATTAAATCTTTAAGAGAATTAAAGTTTGATTTAGATGAGCATTTTCAGAAAGGCGGAGTTTTATTGGGACATAATATCGCATCGTTTGATTTGCCTATTCTAAAGAACGCAATGGATATATATTGTATGAAACAGTATCTTGAAGGTAAAAAATACATTGATACTAGTAGAATCCTAACTAAAGAACATGGGGAAAGATTTCCTCTAAGTAACTTAGTGAAATGCACAATGAATGACTTTAAACTCATGGATAGTGCTGATGCTCCTAAGTTATGGAAAATGGGTCAATATGATGAAGTAGTTGAGTATTGTATGAAAGATACTCAATTAGTTTATGACCTTTGGAAGTATGGTCAAGATAACGGAATTGTTAAAGCATTTTCCGTTGATAAAGAAGAGTTTGTTGAATTGGAGGTGAATTGGTAATGGAAGGCTGGGATTGGTTTTTTGCTGCGATTTTCTTAGTAGTTCTCATGCTACTCTTCTTCGCCGCATTTGGTGGTAGAAATATCACCGATGAAAGCGTTGAAGATTATATGAGAAGACTAATGCAAAATAAAGGCGAAGGACAACAATGACATTAAAACAAAAATGTCCGTATTGTGCTGAAGATACATTAGCGAAGCGTTTACTGGGATTTTATGTAGGCTCTCCTAAACAGATTAAACTGTGGGAATGCCGAGAATGTAAAGGAATTTGGTCTGTAAAGACCGTTTGAGGAAAGGTGGCTTTCGGGTCGCCTTTCCTCTTTTTTTTTGGCTTTTTGAAATTCACCATTTTTCATCAATAGTAGCAAGCCATGTAAATAGGAAACCTGCAACAAAGGCTATTACTGATAATACGATTAATTTCATATATCACGAAATTAAACCTATTAACTGTAAAGCATCAATAAGAGCATTTAATTTAGTTTCAAGGGCTGAAACTGCGGCGGCAGTAGAGGCGTGTTCTGCGCCACTAGGATTAGCGGGTAAATCTGGATTTACAGCAGTAGGAGTTAAATTACCTACTGTTTGTTTACTAGCAGGAGTAGTGTTATAAAAACCTACACTTGAACCATCATGGTTTATATCCCCATCTACTCTAATTCCTCCACCAATTGTTAAACTTTTACCAGTTGCTATTGTTACATCGCCAGTTAAAGCAAGAGTACCTGTAACTGCTTCAACAGCCGAAACAGCATCAGCGTCAGTATAACCAGATAAAGCAGAAACAAGCACAGTTTTGATTATATCAGAATCATCTGTGTCTTGAATAATTATTTTATCATTCGTCGCAACAGTAGCAGTAGGTAAAGTATCTAATTTGTATAGTCCTGTCATAGTAATTCCATTACTATCTCCTGTTAAAGAACCTGCTTCCGTATATCCGCTATCATCGTAGCCAACACTTAAACTATTTTCAACTTTACCTGTTGTTAAGAATTGAATCTGCATACTTCCTAAAGCAGCAGAAGTAGAGTTAAACATAATTACTGCAATAATAGTGTCTCCTTCTGAATAGTCTGGGACTTTATTTGCAGTAGAACTGCCATGTTTTCTAATTTGTAAAGTATTATCACTTCCTTGAACAACTAATAAATGATAAAAACTATTCCCAGATGTAGTATCAAATGCACTAGAAGTAAAGTCTGCGGCACTTACTTGAGCAGTCAATTTATTATCTTTGAATATTCTACCTGCTGCGACTTGAATAACATTTCCAGTCGTTGCCTGAGTAATATCAAAATCTGTCGCTGAACCTTTTACTGCCATGTTTCCTTTAGACATAAGACTTAATCCTTTAATTAATCCAGTATGGGGAAAATCAGTATTATCTGTTATTTGACCAAAGGTTACGCCTGTTGTTTGTGTGCTAAATAAATGAGGGTTTTCGTCTGCCATGTCATTCCACCTCTATTGTAAAAAATATTTCTAAATCTTCAGTTGATGAAAATGGACCAACTCCTTCAAAGTTATGCCTTGCTATTAAATTAGAACCATCAAATATGCCAAATTCACGAATAACATTACCTGTCATGTTTGCATCTGAACCTTGAAATATTGCTTGAAATTCTATTACATTACCTTCTACTACTGCTGAAAAAACAGAAGGAGTTGTTAGGATAGGAACATCTAATGTTGTAGATTCAGGACTGGTAGAATTACCACCTAAACCTAGTTTATATTCCGTATTGGCCGCAGGTATGCTTCCTATATATGTAGCAATTAAATCTTTTAATGTTTCTGTAATCATGCTAAATCCTCATCTAATAAAGTAGTGAAAGTGATGCCTACTCCGACCCCATATCCAAGCGTTGTTGTTCCTGTATTTAATACTGTTCCAAAACCTAACTTGAATGAACTGGAAGAAGATTTTTTCCTAACAAAGAATCTTAGTTGTTTAATTTTGACAGAATCCTCGAAGTCTAACTTAATTATATTTTCTTCACCAAAAGTGTTATTTCTTAGTTCTGTATTTATTTTTTTGTTTTCTATTTGCATTTCTGCAAAGGTATCTTCTAATAGTTTGCTATACTTTCCTAATTCTAAATCCATTAATCCATTTAATGTGTGTTTTATCTGTAAAACGATAACTAGTACGTTTTCTATTCCTTCTCTGGGTATATCTAATCTTATTAAATCTCCTGCTCTGAGTTGAGAAATACCAGAATGCCCTACTGATACCTTAAATAATCTATTATTATCATCTTCTGAATGCAGTTCTCTCAAGACTCTTGCTCTTTTATCTACTTCTTCTTGAGACTGGAGATTAGGTTCATAAACTTCTAGTGTTTTTAATCCTATTTTTTTGATGCTATCTGACCGTTTTCTTTTTGCTTTATGCCCTTTGCCATATACTATTATTTCATTATAAGTATTAAGTAAGTTTTTCTCTTTTTGTAAGTCGTATAATTGTAGGTCGCCTTTTTCTTCTAAAATGACATCACTATAAAAAGAAGCATCTTTTTTATCTAAAACTTTAAACCTGTCCGATTCATAGATTATGCTTTTATCTTTTCTTTCTAATAGATAATTGATAGCAGCATATAAATCAATTCCTTGAAAATTAGGTGATAAGAAAGTAGGGAAACTACTATCTGTTACATCAACATTAATGTTATTGTCTTTCAGTAATCTATCAATAAGTTCATCTGTTTCGCTTGCTACTATTGCAGTAGTACCTATACAACATCTATCGAAATCAGAATCCATTTCACCATTTACTGTTACATTAATAGTTTCAGAAACAGAAACCACTCCTAACATTTCTTTCATTTCTCCAAAGGTAATAGTGTTATTAATTTCAGTTCCTGAACTTTCTTCATCTCTTTTATAACTAATAGTGGTTTTATTCTTATTTTCTCCATCAGAAATTAAAACAGTAGTTGGTTCAGAAGGAAGAATATTAGGAAAACTTCTATAATCTCTAACTACTGTATGTTTTTCATCAGTATTGTTGTTTTTATTATCGCAATCTACTAACATATACATAGATAGTATTCCTTCATCATTTCCTTTAGTGTTCTTTCCTCCCCTTGCATTTCTATTAACAAATGAATCTATTCCATTATAACATGAGTCAGTAGAAGGTTTTTTAGTATATTTAGAAGAAGTTTGTCTTATCTGTATTTCTTTAGGTGAGAAACTATGAAAGCAGGTGTGATTAGGTTGCATTATTCTAAATATTTCTGTTGTACCGTCTGTCCAACCATTATCTAAGATTAAAATATGGGTTCTTGTACCATTAGATTCATCTATCTCATGAGATATAACATAACAAATATATACAGGATAGCCGTTATTTAAGGATGTTCCTAATGAAGAAACTAAACTTCCTGAATCTGAACGGTAGACATGCTTTTCGCTAACTAGATAACAACCCGTTAGATTCACATAATCTAAGAATTTATTTTCATCAGTTGCCTCTATTTCTGTTTGATAAACATTTTCCCCTCCCTTTGTAACATCGGCATTAAGATTAGTGCTTCCGTTTATTTCTAATGTAGGCTTAAAGGCTAAAAACACCCCATCGGCAGTATCGTCATAAAGTTTATTCGTGTCTTCATCTGTATTATTTTGAAATGGTGGAGTACCACAAGACATAGTAATAGTAGAAGATATACCAGAATTATTAGCATTATTTGCGTGTGCTTTAGTAATAGTATTTCCTGACATTCCTTCAGAAGCGAGTGATTTTCCATCTTCTATTGAGTACCTATCTAAAAATATAGGAATTAAATTATTAGCATATAAATTAGAAGCCACGCTTGATGCTGTACTTACTCTATTCATTGTTCTAAAAATATTAAATATTTTAAAAGTGTTTTCAACTGTTGTAGAACCATTACCATTTTTCATATCAAATAAGAAAGGCAAGGCTAAATTTATAGTATTGCTATTTGCACTTGCCTTTTCTCCAAATGCAGCCCCATACTTTGTTTCCCACCTACTTCCATTTTTACCCCAACCTACTGCATTAGATTCAGAAAACTGTGTTGCTATGCCTTTAAGCATACTTACTTTTTTACCAAAGTCAATAAAACTATCAGAATCTCCATTTCCTGAAAACAAATCGTTTGTTATATTAAGAGGTTCTACCCTAAAGCCCAAAGCACAAGTATTAGAGGTTCCATTAGTTTTTACTGGTGGAGCATCGAGAGTAACTATGCTTGCACTTTGACTTACCCATTTTCCTACAAATCTCCCATTAATATCGTATATTATATCACTATATCCCCCAGAGGCAAACGCAATATTAACAGTAGTATCTACTTTTATGTCGTTTAGGTTTCCAGATGGTTGATATTCAATAATATTAACTGTGGAAAGTTCCGCCTTCGGTGAAGAACCACCAGAAACAGTAGAAGTATGAATACTTTGTGGAATTGCTATTGCTGGTAATAAAGTATTTTTTTCTGGAATATTTTCTGGGTCGAACTGATTAAAAGCCCAGTCAAAACACAATTCAGTTAATCTCATAATAGAAAACCTAGTCAAATCTGATAGCGTTTTATCTGCCGAAATAATTCCTTTAGATACATAATCATTATCGTCATTCTTCAATGTTAGTGTTTTTCCTGTCGATGAATACTTAGTATCAGAATTAGAAGTTTCAATAGATTTCTTTTTAGCGAATAAATTATAACTACTAATGTCTTTAACACTTGAAGAGGACATTAAACTATCTGCTCTTAAACTACTGTATGGTTCTAAATCACTATTACTGAATAAAAACATTCTAGCAATTTTAGGGTCAAGATGATTAAAATAATCTTTTTGTAGAAACGCATTTCCTACGGCATAGTCAATTCCACCTATTGATGCAGTTAAAGATTTACCCATTGGATTTACTTCAAGGGCTACAATATCTGCACTTCCTCCGCTTTCATGATGAATAGTATCATAGAACTTAGAACCCAAACTAGGTACATATCCTCTTGCTTCTGGAGAAGTATAGGTAAAAGTAGAGGATAAGAACTTATCAGTTCCTATAATATCATCAACTAAATTGACACCAGAATAAGTATTACCTAATCCAAATCTGTATGCGCTTGCATAATATTTTATTTTACTAGGTTTTGAATAATAATCATAAGTCTCAGGTTGCTCTATGGCTCTAGAATGAGTTGCTATTTGCTTAGAACTAATGTTTCCTTTCTCTAAATTATAAATATTAAAATGACAACTCCCATAAAACTTAAAGTAATTTGAATTTAATCCACTATCAAATGTTTTAGGATAGTCTAAACTAAATACTTCTCCACTAGTAGTAGTATTTGGACTTAATGCTGAAATAATTTTCCCATTCCATAAATGAGAACCATTAAGTAAATGTAATTCCTGAGTTAATTTCGTGCTTTCGTTATCGGTTCCATCATAGGTTAAAAGTTGTATTGTATCTCCAGCAGTAGTAGTTACCTTTCTATCTAAGAAAATTTGAACAGTAGAGTAATCAGTAAGTAGTACAACATAATTAATTATTCCCAAGAAATTTCCATTTAGAAATACTGGCTTACCATGATGCTTTCTAGGAACAGAAGTAGTTGAAAGAAATTCATCTCCATCATCTGCTACTCTCATCGTAAAGTAATTTTTATCTGTTACTACAACTGTACTATGTACTTCGCCTATTGCATTAAATGTAGTGTCTCTAGTATTAGCATAGTTAATTTCCAATCTTCCTAATGTTAATGGCATATAAGGAGCAATCTCTAAAACAGTATTTCCATTTTCCTCGTTTGTGTTTATTATTTCAAAGTCTAATAAAGTATTAACTGTATCAAATGTTTGAAATGCACTATTATCTTTGTTTGTTAATCTGCATTGAAAATAATTATCAGATGATATTCCTGATGGTTGGTGTATAAAATAACCTATTCCTTTTTCATCGTTAGAAGCACTAGTTCCCACTAAAGAGTCGCCTTCTACTCCTGTTGAAGAAATAGTTACTCCTGACGTAAAATAGATTCCTTTATTCGCTGAACCTTTTAATGAAGTTTCCGAAACAACTAAGGGGTTTGAATTTAATGCTTTAGTTAAAGCATAATTCTTATTTGATGATTTGTATAGGGCTACATCTGTTGTATGTTCTGCTAATGCTTTACGAGTTAATACATGAGTAGTAGCACTAGTAGTTGGAGTTTTTACTTCGCCAACATAAGCAAAATGCCCATTTATTTGAGCAAATATTTTTTCTCCTGCGGCTAAACTAATACTAGAAGTATTTGTGATTTCATCGCTACTGAAATTAAATCTTCCATTAGAAGAAAGACTAGTTAAAGTGTTATATGGACTGTTAGTACTATAAATAATATCTTCTGAGAAGAGGGTATTTTTATTAATAATTGGCCCCAATAATTGACTAAATTCATCCCTTCCTTCTAGTTCTATAAAATTCTGCTGGCTTTCTTTATATGCATTTATTTTTTCTACTTTACCAATAAATCTCTCTATTTCTATATTATAAATACCAGTAGCATATTTCATAGAATTTTCTGTATCAGAATAAGCATTTTCTGGGAATCTTAGATATAGTAAGCCCAAAGTCGAATCTGAATTTAATACTTCTGCTTGTAAATATTCAAAGTCTTTTGATACAATGCTAACAAATATCTGCTTTTCTCTATTTTCTACAATTTTAAAATTAGTAAGTAAAGTCCTGTCTGTAAAATTATATGCTCTTCTTTGCATTTTTTGGTCGGCAGATAATAAAGTAGACCAAGAAGAAGATGTACTAAATTGCAGTTCTTCTTCTGTTCTTACTAAATCATAGAACTCTATTTCTTGAGTAGTTCCTGATTTTCCAGGAATAGCCTCAACAATTAAAATATAATCACCAACCTTTACTTCATCTCCTACATTAATATAATGAACTAAGTCATGGTCAGTAAAAAAGGAATAAGTCCTACCACTTACATAAGCATTAACTCTAGCAGGTAAATCCACAAATTCGGATAATTCTCCTTCAAGTACTCTATGCTGGACTGTATATTTATTAAACTCTGATATTTTTCTATTCATCATTTTACTATTATCTATTATTTTAGCAGAACTAAATCCACCTCTAGGACTAAAAGATTCTTCTAATTGCATATCTAAAACATTACTAATAATGTTTGATTTTTTAGGAGAATAATCATAATGTACATATCTAGTGGGGCCGCCTCTATTTGTAGAACTTCCCAGTATTGTATCATTAACTGCTCTTCTTGCATTCACAAATGCTTCTTCATAGTCAGAATAATCATATGTAGGAACAGAGACTCCTTCATTACTATTAGTAGTTCCACTACCTATACCATCTGTTGCTCTAACATCCAATGCTCTTAAATTATCAACCAATTCTAATTCCATAGAAAATTTACTATAATCTACTATTCTATTTCCGAAGTCGGGTGAAGTAAGAAAAATAGAATGACTGAAAGAACTAATAGTGCCATTAGTATTACTAGTAGTCATTCCTGCCGTATATTTTACATTATGGTCTAATTGGTCTACTTCATCTAAAGTATAATCTCTACTATAATTTTCAATAGTAATTAATTCAGCAGTAGAATTAGCACTAGCATTGTTAGATAATACTATGTGAGTTGCAGTAATTAAACTAATTTTGGTATTGTTTGGAATATTTTTCCCCGAAACATTCATTCCTACTTGTAGATTACCAACTGCTAATCCTGCTAAAGTGGATATGGCGATTAAACTATTGCCGCTAACTAAATTAGCAGTAAAGTATTTATCATTATTTTTTAAGAAATAAAACAGAGGTCTTGAACACATTAATTTATCTTGCAAATCTACTTTAATTCCTGCTGAAAAGGCAACAGCATTAGAAGTTTTATGAGTTCCTTTGAATAACATAAATTCAGTATTTGCTGGTATTTCATCACCTAATGGTGGTTCAAATGTAAAATAATCTCCTTCTGTATCTCCATTACTTACTTTTGTTATTTTAGCAAAGTGATGCTTTAAGTGGTCATTAGCATAGATTAATACGAAGTAATTATAATCTTCATCATAATTAGTTGAATTTAATAACACTCCTGTTCCTTTATCATAACAATGTATTTTAGAACCACTAGTAGTAGATAAATTAAATCTTATTGTATTTGCAGTAGAAGTACCTACTTCTGTAAAAGAACCACTAGTAATTGCTGCACTTCCAGTAGTGCCAAAATAATGGTCTGGGAAAATAATTGTATATAATCTAGTTTGTTCTACTGAATCCGATGCTCTTAGTGATGAGGAATATTGAGTTTGAGTTGTAAATTTAGGATTAGTTGGAGTTCTTTGATTACCTCTACCTTGAGAATCTACTGAAGTAGCACCTAATTCAAAAACTTTAGGATTAGTTGGCATTATAAATCAATCTCCTCAAATCTGATATAAAGTAAAGTTTCGTCTAAAGAAGGTAATAAGGTATTAACAAACGGAAATTTTAATTTTGGTATATCTATAATAGACAACTCATGAAACTCTCCCATAAACTGATTATTAGTTATTGCTGAACCTGCACCAGTTCCTACTGGTGGTGTAGTCGTTGTATCTGTTAAGCCCTTAGCACCTAAAAAAATATCGGTTCTATCGAAACTAAAAGTAGTTTTTTTAGTATGTTCTGATGATAAAAGCAGCCTTCCATTTAAAAAAATATTAATAGCGTTGTTATTATCATTTAATGTAAATGCCACATGATAGAGATTATTTATGTATGACGGGTTTGCATAACCTTGAATATATACCTTGCTTAGAGAGGCCACATCGAAGGGAAGCCCACTCGATAAGGTGATGTTACTAACACCTACCGACGCTATCGTTCCTATCGACCTGTACCCGTTTGTGGTGTCAAATACGAACAGTTCTTGACCCGCCGCATAGAGGTTGATGTAAGTATTGATTGCCGTTGCCCCTGCTGAATGACTTCCGATAACTGACGCACCAATATATCTATATTGATTAAATCCTAAACTATTCACCTGTGGTTGATTATTTTCATAAAAATGATAATATTCAGTATTAGGAGATATTGCAATATTAGTTGTAAAGGTTTCAGTAGTTCCGTCGATAGTTAAATCAACTTTTATTTTATAATCAGCAGGTTGATTCTCATTTAATAGAGTAGAATTTAATAAAGATATTGAGAAGTTAGTATTATGAAATATTTTCATTTCATGTGTTAGTCTTTGAGCAAATGGCAAATAAAGATTACTTTCATAATCATTGGGATTACCTAATGGCCTTGCATCAAGATGATGGCTAGAAGGCATTATTTTTTTACTTGGGGTAAAAGAAGGAATGCTTCCCCCTGCTGAAACTTTACCATATCCGTTTATGTCATAAGGAGTAATTATACTTTCAAAAGTAAATGAACCTTCGTGCGCCCATAGTCCATAGGCAATATCATCTGAAGTATCGGAATTAGAATTAGTATCTGGAATGTTATCAGAGTAAGGTAACTTAACGTGTGCATTACACATAACAGGAAAAACAAGACTTCTTTTTTCTCCAACTGCTATATTATACATTTATTTCACCTCATGGGAAAATATTGGCTGATTCAAATTCTAAATTAAAAGTAATTTCAAAAGTGTCTGCATTCATTTCAAAACCAAAACTTCTAACAAACCCTGTAATTCCTGTTTCTGTTTCTGCATCTGGAAACGAAGTCAATGGTAAAGGAACTCTTGCATTATCTAATTTTAATGCATCTCCCCTTGAACCAAACATTAATGGAATATTAAATCCATCTAATCTTTCACTATTATCTGTAATTGCGGGAGTCCATGTTGCACCTGCGGCTTCACAATCAGTTTTATTTTTAAGGCTTGAAGCACTACAAGTTCCTCTGTAATTATAATCACTTGCTACAAAAGAAGGAATAAGAACAACTAATTCAGAAAATGCTTGATTTTTGGCTAAGCCTGTTGAGTCTACACCCGAAGCAATCATTTGTGCAATTTCATGAGCAGTAAACTTTCTTGTAGTAACTGTTCCATCAAATACCTTTGTAATAAAATCATCCACAATAACTCCATTTATTGTAATATTTTTTGTAGCCATACCTAAATCTAATGCGGCAGTAATTGATTCACCAGTAGCAATACCTGACAATGGGACAGGAAACGCTGGAATAGTTTTAGATACCGAAACACTTACTCCTGTTGCTCTTAATGGAATAGTATTTTGTTGAATATTTCCAGAGTAACTCTGAAATTTTAAATATACATAGTGTGTAGCCGCCGTCATTTAATCACCCTAATGTTCTAGAAGAAGTCCTTCTATTAATTTTATTATTTACCATGTTTCCAATTTTATCAGCAATACGTCTCATTTCTGAATCAGAAGTGTCTCTAGCATTAATTGTGATGTTTATAGTATTTCCCATCATGCCTTGAGTTCTTTGGCTATTTATTATTTGTCCTCCGCTATTAGGAACAAATAATTCTGAACCTCTTTCACCCACCAAATAAGGAGTATTTGCCATTACTGAACCACCTGTTGCTTTTGCATCAGGAGTAAAGCCCTTACCCATAGTAAAGTTACCAATAGATTTTCCGAAATTAAACAAAGCATTTCCTGCTTCTTCAAACGTTTTTACTTTAAATACTGCATTCTTCAAATCGCTAATTTTATCTGTAAAGAATGTGAAGATTTTATCTATCATATCTAAAGCAATTTTAGGTAATTCTAAATAATATTTTTTAAATAGCGCAACAAAGAAAACACTAATTAAAACAAATATAGCAATAGGCATAGCATAAAGCCCTATTAAGGATAATCCCCAAAGAATAATTGTTTTAGCAAGCCAAGCCGCTAATAATACCTTACCTACCTTTTTACCTATTTCAAATACGTTACTCCTAAAACTATCATCTGTCCATAACAAGTGGAAGAAGTCAATAATAAGTCCAAATCCAGTAACTAGAGTATTCCAAGCAACATTTACCAATAAAGTTAATCCAGTTATGAGCATCTGATAAGTTCTATCTAAAAGAGGCTTTAATTCATCGAATGCTTTTTTATAATCCCCAGATATAAATGTGCCTATTACTGCGAAGAAATCCATTATTAAATTAAACGCATTAATAGCAAATTCCTTTATTTCAGCAATCAACCCCATTTCTTGTAAAATTTTAAATATTTCATATGCTCCTTTAACGAAAGCCAAGAATACTATTATTCCCATAATAGCAAATACAAAGAATTTAAAAGCCATCTTAACAACATGTTGAAGTGATGCCATGAACTTCATTAATTTTAATTGTCTTTGTTTTCTACCCTTAGCAAAACTAATTAATTTAGTAAACGGAAATAAAAGCCCTGCGAATTGTTTAGGATTAAAAAGAGATTTTGGCCCAAATGCTTTCTTTAAATCATCCTTAGCCGCACCCATAATAGCATCTTGTTCGCCACCCATCTTTCTTTTTTCTGCTTTCTTTCCTCTTCGACCTGCTAGCATTTGTCTAAACTTTCCACGACCTGCCGCTTTTGCAGATTCCTTAGCAACCTTTTTGGCTAATGTTACTCTACTCTCATCAAAGGCATACTGTTCTTGTAGTAATTTTCTTTGTTCTATTAATTGAGAATTCATGTCTTTTTGCTTCTCTGTAATTGCATTTAACGCAGTTAATCTGGCTCTTTCAGCACTTCCAGTTGCTTCTAAAACGTATTGATAGATATTGAGTTGTTCAAGTTCCTCTTCAAATGCTTTTTTCTTATCACTAATATCTTTGAGATTCTTTTTTACATTTTCTTGTAGCCTTTTGTTATAATCTGACTGTGTTTCGTGCAGATGCCTTTGTATTTTTAAAGCCTTTTTCTTTAAACCAGCGTGTTTTATAGTTAATTTTGTTTTTCTTGCTAGCATTTTATTTTCAGTATATGCCGCAGTATAGCCTCTTTTTTGGTCTTTCTTTTCAAGTTTTGCTAAATCCGCTTTAACTTTTGACTGAATATCCATTGTTTTTTGTTGGTCTTTCAGTACTGAGTTTAGTTTCTTAGTGGCTCCAAAGTTCTTCATAGCCTGTTTAGTGCTTTCCATTTGGGCTTTTGCATTGTTTTTTGACCTTTGCTCAAAAGAAGCAAGAATAGATAAGTATGCTCTAAATTTATTTTGAATTGCCCAAAGAGGGCTTCCTGAAACTAAACGGCTAAATGTAGTCCAACCTTTACCTGCATCATTTAAACTGTATGCGGCTTTAGTTACATTTCCTAGCATTCCTTTAAATTCAATACCTGCTTTAAATGAAGTTTCTTCAAGTGATTTCAAAGAGCCATCTAATGCGACAACGCTCTTTTCAACACTATTAATATCAACCATCTACTCACCTTGCTTTCTTTTGTGCTTTTTCAAGTTCTTCTGCTTTTAATTCTTCAACGTGGAAGTGAACACTAAGTAAATTTTTAACTAATGATACTGGCATTTTATATATTTCCAAAGGGCTAATAGCCAATGCTTTTGCAAGCATATAAACAATGACTAAAGATGCAGATTTATGGTCTTTTCCTCGACCTCTAACTGCATCCTTAATCATTCGTTTTTTTCTTCATCCTCCTGCACCATATTCATAGGATTAGGAAGAATTTCTTTTAGTTGATTTCCAACATAAGGACTCACTCTTAACATATCAATTACTGATAATGAGGGTTCTGTCTTTGAGATAAAATTTTCAACCATATAGCGATACATCGCATTTAGGTCGAGGTCTAACGATTGTGTACGAGAATCAATCTTCATTACACTATTCAAGGCTTTCTCGGCTTCAAGCCAAGTGGGTTCTTTTACCCATACCTTGAGGTATTCTTTACTTTCGGGTGCTACTTTAATATAATGTAGCGTAGGCTCAGTTAGTGCAAATAGCACATTCTTATCTGTAACAACTTTTTTTTCGTTTAACATTTTATCCACCTTCAAAACCAACAAACATACAAACGGTGTTGGTGGAATATTATTCTAACTTAGATTTTTTTGGAGTTTCTTTCTTTGCCTCTTTAATTTCTTCCTTAAGTTCTTTTTTAGTCTTAAGACTGTCAATATGCTGTTGTTGCTTAATCCATTTTGAAACCATTTTAATCACCCTTGTAAAATCCAATGTGAAACTAATGTGCAATTTGTTAAAGTTCTAGGCATTAATGTTGCTTCTACTGTAATTGCTCCTTTATCATCAGGAACTGTCCACGTATTAGCACTAGTAAAGTAATCATCAAATTCCAGAGTTAATGATTCTCCGCTGTCTTTAGTTAAAACTAATTTAATAGATTGAGCAGTATCATTATTTTCATCTTGGTTGAGTAACTCTGTAAACAATGTATCGTCTGTAACTAAAGCAGTAAGAGCAATTTCATAAGTTCTTTGAGCAGGAATTCCTTCTTTAAATCCTTTATCTCCAACACCTACAAATCTTTTATCTTGTAGATTATTATTGATAGTTAGAGTAAAGTTGGTAATCTTTAAGAAAGCATTTCCATATACTTCAATGGTTCCATCAGAGAAGAAAAACGGTTCTAAGTGAGTAGGTTGAGCAGTAAAATTAAATAGTCCTGAGTTATCTGCTTGTCCACCTCTTGCTTCATAAGCAGTAGTTTGAGGAATAGGGGTAACTGCCGCAGTATTCAAATCCATAGTCATTTTTACTTCTTCGTTTTCATTTGCAGTTAATGTAAATGTATTTACTCTATTACCTCTTGCAATACGAACAAAGTTTAAATCTTCAGTATCAGGGTCAGTATCAGTAGCGTAGATGTTAGTTCCTGTTAATTTACTTAATGTATATTCTAAGGAAAAAGATGGCAAATCAGAATTTTCTGTTTCTTCAAACTTATATGTAGCATATTGACCAGTAGCCCCTATTGGGTAAGTCATCGAATCAATATCTGCAACAGTTTGGTCGCCAATCATTAATGGCGGCATAATGTGGTCTACACCAGAAACAGAATTAACTCGGTAAATAAATGGCCCTTCATCAATATGAGAAGTAGCACTAGTTCCATGAAAATACAAACCATGAGCCTGTGTTCCAGTATGGTAGTTTGATGGATTTTGTGCAGCATCAGTTCCACCTGCAAAAGATAATTGAGTACACTTACCTAAAGCATAATATAACCAAGTTAATTGATGAGCAACAAGATTTAAATTACCTCCGCTTGCAGTTTCAATACCTTTGTATTGATGAGTAAAGTTTCTTGAACCACCTAAAGAGAGATTTAATTGTTTCATTTCTACTTCTAAGTTAGGGAAAGTTGCACTTTCTACTAATCCAATCCAATTATCTGCATTTAATCTTACACGACCTGTTCCATCATTATCTGAATCTGGTGCTGGACAAGGTGCGGCAAATCTTCTTAATACGAAAGAATCATCAGCAGTAACTACTGCACTTGCAGTAGCAGGGGTAATAGTGAAAGTATCATGGTCATTTGCAGTAATTCTGTGAGTAGAAGTATAAACGCCATTATCGTACCAATCTAAAAGACACCCCACATACATATTATCTACTAATTGAAACTGAACTGCATTCGTTATTTCAATTTGAATTGATGTTGTGCTTACTGTTTGGGGTTTAAAAAAGAAATCCAATTCTGGTACTACTGTTAAACTTGCTCCGCTTCCTAAAAATATATCTGTGTTTTCTACTGCCATGCTAATCTCTCCTTTCCTATTACAAAACTTACTAAGGGAGTGTTAATGCGAATCTTTTTGCTTCTATGTTTAATTTATATCCAAATAATCGTTTGGCTCGGTCATTACTTTCACTTCTAGAACCTACAAAGATTTGATTGAATTTACTTCCATCACTTGCAGTATGTCCTGTGCGACCTCGCTCAAGTGCATGACGGGCAATCAAGTATAAAGCCCTTAGCCTATCACGGCCAAAATTGGCATCTGTGCCAGCCCTTTCATCGTGAATTGTTCTAATATGCATAGTAAATGAGTATGTTTCATTTCTAACATCAAATTGAGTTGTTGGGTATTCTAAGTTTTGACTGTCCTCAAAGAAGATAATTACATCCTTTGATGATAAATCATATCTCATTCCTTTTCCTTTTTCTAATGTTCTAACATCAACAAAATTAGGAGTAGCAGTATGAGAAGAACTAATTGTTCCTGCTGATTGTAAAGTTGAAGCAGAGGATGACCAATTGCTAGAAACTAAATCAATAAGTAGGCTAACTTCATCCATATTACTTCACCAAATTATTTATTTTATTTGCTATTTGTTGTTCGATATGTTTGATAGTTTTCTCTTCTGCGTTTTTAATTACTTCTTCATCGCTAAAAGATACATCTATTCCTAATATCTGAGATAGTTCTTTTGTTGCTAACTGTCTTTCTTTTTCAATGGATAGTAATTCTTTGAATAATTTGATAGGTTTCAAGCAATCACATCTCTCAGTTCTTTTAGATACAGTTTAATATTATCAATTAAACCAGACTGTTGTAATCTATTCATACCTTTAGTTCCAAAATTTCCAGAAATTGATGAATTTAATTCATTTAATATTTTAACACTAGCATCATTGAACTTGCCCATTCTTACTTCTTTTGTTTCTGGTAAATTAGGAGCAGGTGGGACTTTTTGTTGTTGAACTGTTTTAGGTAGTTCAGAAGGAGAAGCAGTTGGTCTAATTGCTGTTTTTGTTTTCCTTTGCGGTTGTTCTTTGGCCTCTATTGGTTTAGGATTAGAACCCATAAATCTTTTATTATCTTTTTCTTCATTATCTCTCCAGTTAGAGTCTTTTAAAATATCTTTCCATGTCATACTAATCACCCTAAGAAATAAACTAAGTCGCCTTTACCCGACAGTATATCCATCGCTTCCTTTCGCAGTATATCATACTTTTCCTTCAAGGATATGTTTCCACCAGTTTCAGCGATTAAGATAGTTTGGTCGTCATGTCGTATAATTTCAGAAGCAACAAGTTTTGTTGCGGCTTCATGAATTGCCGCAGGAACTCGACCATCTCCTGCAATATATGAAACAATAATAGAATTCTGAGTATGGTATGGATAATCCTGTAAAAAGAATATTTTACCTTCTTCACCTATAGTCCAGAAAGAACCTAATCTTCTAACATCCTGTTTAGCAGAAAAAGATGTAAGATTACACAAAGTAGGAATAGATTCAGTAGTAGTAAATAAAACAGTATCGCTCATAGAACCAGTAGTAGTATGACTTAGAACAACAGTAGTTGAATTAGTAATAGAACTTATTGTTGCAGATGAATTAATATTTGTTCCTGCAACTGCCATTCCTACAACTAATTTACTAGAATCCTGAACTGTTAAATTTGTTGTAGTTCCTGATGCTGAACAAGTTTGTTGGGTTTTTACTTTAATTATACAATCAGAGCCATCTTCACCTGCTAATAGTGAAGAGATAAATACTTCCTTTCCATTCTCAGTATTCTTTTGTGCATAGAAGAAATCTGAAATGTTTCTAGTACTTACTATTAATTCTTTAGCCGCAGTAGCCCCAGTAAATTGTGCAGTTTTAGAAGGATATTGTTCATTAACTAAAGATACTATTTCATTAGCAGTTGTCTTTTCTCCGAAAGAAGTATTAAATTCTGTAACTGCTAAGGTTCCAGTATCTTCTGAAATCATTTCAAAAGAAGTGCCGCTATTTGGTAATTCTAATACTATTGAATAAATGTCTCTATAATTCTCAAGTAATTCTATCTTTGCTTGAGCAGATGCTAATTCAAGATAACTACTTCCTTGCCAAACTTGAAGAGAAACAATCTTTCTTACTTTCATTTGAGAAAGTTGTAAATATCCAACATAGCCACCATAGTATGCTTTTGCTGGATGTCTGATGAATTCAAAGTTATGATATTCATGTTGAGTAATAATTGGTCGGAAGGAACGCTTTACTTTGTCGTCTATGATTCCCTCTACCCGCTTAATGATAGAACCGACCTGCGCTTGAGAGGGGTTGGTAGAACCAGAAAATGCCGAAACTTGAAGCAAATCAGAAACTGCTCCCTTATCTGTGTAAAAACCATTACCACTTGAATAGTCTACATTAATTGTTGTATAATCACTTGGCGAGCGAACTGTTCCCATTTAATCACCTTCATAGAGTATCTAGTATTTCTTCTACATCTTCCAATGCATCTATAAAATCTTCAATTTCTGTTGTTTGTTCTATATTCAAACTAGTATCTTTTTGTTCTAATATTGTATCGTAGTTGAAAGTTAATTTAACATCAACGTGTAAATAGGCTATTATTTTTCTTAAGTCCTCTTTTACTGTAAGACCCCCTAATTCTTGTTGTTTTGACTTAGTTCCTTTTTTATCATCAGGGCTGGAAGTTTTTTTTGTAGTTCCAGATAAAAAACTAGGTTGCCAATCAAATTGAACTGGTTTTCCTTCTTTTTTAAGTTCATTAAAAATACTTTTGAATAATTTTATTCCATCTGTAAATACTTTATCAATGCCAGTTTCAGTAGTAAATGGTTGTCTCTCTTTTAATCTTTTACTGAACTCATTAGTACCAAAAGTATCTGTAATAAACTTATCTAATTGTTCTTTCTTTAGTTGAATAGTGTCTCCTATTTTAGTATCTTTATTAGTAGGTTCCCAAAAAGCATTTTTACTAGTAGTTAATGTTTTGGTTACTCCTTTAGTGAGTTCAATAGGTAATAAAGCAAGATACTTAAAAAATAATTTAAATTCATCATTAGATACAGAAACATCCTTTGGTGCATCACCTAAGAGATTAACACTTGTATCTGTTTTAAGAATAGGAATTGCTTCTAAAGTTATACCGCTAACTATTGAAGGATTATTTAAAATAGGTTCAAGATATTCTATAATAATTCTATCATTTTCTCTTACTGTTTCTAGAACCATTTCAGTAACTAATAACCTAAATTCTTTAGTAAATAGCATCTCTCTTATCTTTTTATCTTTAGTTTCAAGTTGTTCTATTTTTCTTATATACTCATCAAGGCTTTGAACTTTTAAATTCTTTATTACTTTTTTATTTTTTCTAGAAGAACCTTTAGATTGAGTAAAAATACCTTCTGCCATCAATAGTCTTTTCTTAGTAGTTTCCTGCCAGTCAGAAAACTCTTTTTTTGTTTTAAATATTATAGAATCTGCTTCATTAAATTGTACTTTAAGTTTATCATCTTTTTCATTGATAGTAAACCTTATCCCGCCATCGGCTAGTCTTGTTGTAATTGTAGCACCTTTATTGATAAATACTGCATACTTATCTTCTTTTAGATTTAAATCTAAAATGCTGTCTTTTAAAGGAATACCTGTTTTTGGAAGTCCTCTAGTAATATCTTCTGAAACATTAAATCTCCCAAGAGGACTACTATCATTTTCTCTTAGACTACCTAAATATCCTTTAGCAGTAGTAAAAGGAATTTCCAGTATATCCAGTTCCTTTGGACTTTCACCAGAACTTTTTAATGCTATCTGTCTTTGAAGAACTGGGTCATCTATTAAATCTTGTAATGTATTAGTCTCTACTAATTTAATTACTTCTTTAATAAAACCCATATCAGCAGAACTTTTACCCTTGCTCATTCTATTAAAAACGTCAAAGATACTTCCAGTTTCTTTAGTCGGAATTAATTTAAAAGCATCTATAATCTTAGTATCTTCTAAATATTCTTCCACTACATTTCTTAACCAAGTTTTAACTTCTTCATTAGAGGCTGTTTTTTTTGCTTCATCGAAGCGACTTTCTAAATCATCAATATTAAGTTGTCCTTTTATTAAGGACTTAATACTTTCTATAATTCTTTTTGAGTCATCCTCGTCTAAAGACCGAGTATTTCCATCCCAAAGAAAATTACCTTGTTTAGCAATAATCATTTCACATCAACCATTTAGCCCAAGCCGCACCTTTTTGAATTGCTGAACCTAATCCTAATCCGCTTTGTGGAGGTTCATAACTTGTTTGGCCTGTTTGTGGGTCAATCCAATATGGTCGGCCATATCCGTCTTGACCCGATGGAGGAACAGGATAACCTGAACCATTGCCTACTGCTCCCTGCATTTGCTGATATTGCTGAGTTTGTCCTGTTATTCCAGCGATAGCCATACCTGCTGTCGGAGCCGCCGCACCGCCTGAGAAGCCTTGAGATTCTAGGTACTGTTGTTTTGCCATCTTTCTTTGATTAACGATTTCTGTATTAATTGCTGAATCTAATAGGTTTTTTAAGTCTAAGTCGATATTTTCTTTAGTAATTCTTTCAAATTCTCTCATACTATCAGAATCAATTTTCATTCTGTTAGTAGTAGAGTCTTGAACAAATGCTAACTTTCCTAGCATTTGGCTCATTACTCTTTCCAATACATCTTCCATTAGTTTTTCTAATGATTGGAAGAATTGTTCTCCGTGATACTGAAAGAACTCTTCAACATGATTTTCTTGCAAAGATAACAGATTGTTTACTGTTTTAAAATTTGCTTCACCCTGTTGCTGAACTGCTCCCATTACCGTTTTATTACTTGTTCCGAATACCATGTCTATTCCTCCTTTTGATTAACTAAAAAGTCTAATTTTAAAGTAATGCTCTTTAGTTCCGTTGTTAGCCGCAATACTTCGGCCTCCTTCGACTCATCTTCTGATAGCGTGGGCGGCTTTATAATATATCCTACTGACGAGAGGGCAATAATATCTTCATTAGATAAAGCATAAATTGGCCCACTTTTCATTAATTGAGGCATTTTAGGCTTAGGAATAAATCTTTTGAAATCTAATCCATGTTCATCTGCTAATATTTCTTGTTGTAGCATTTCTAATTGTTTATGATATGCGGCGTGTTTAGGGCAATAAGTTCCTCTTAATGGCCTTCCACGTTCTACTCTATCTAAAGGAATAGGTGGTCGCAAATAATCTCCTGCTTCCCAAACATGATGCATTCCACATACTACACATCTTTCTTTAAGATTAAATTTATATCCATACTTAATGAACAGTAGTTTCTTTTTCTCTGGAACTAATACTTTATGTAATTCTTTTAGTTTCTTTTTAGGTTTGAAATTATCAAACTTATATTCTTCTATTACCCCACTTGCTCTTGCCTGTTGTAATTTAGGCAAAAATCTATTTGGTACGTTCTGACCAACCGTATTACCGACTGGTGTTCCATTTGTTCCTACTTGCTGTATAATGTTGTTCTGATACATCTAATTCCTCCTATTGTTCTTGTAAATCTGAAACTAATCCTTCTTCTTTCATTTTTTCCCAAAATTTTAATGTATTAGGTTTAATCTTTGAAACTGACGGGGAAGAGGTAGCATATTCTAAAGAATTCATTTCTTTAATAAATTCTTTTAAGTATTTTCTAGCATTTCCTTTTCCTTGTTGTCCTTCTTTTATAGTAAAGACTCTAATATTCCATATATGCCTTCTATCTTCATCATTAATATAAGGTTCGTGATAAGTAGCCTCGCCTCTTGCTTTCTTATCTTTTGATTCCCACGTTAGAATATCATCCCAATCTGGAGTTAAATCTCTCATGTATTGAAACTTCTTATCTTTTCTTGGTTCGTAGGGGTTACTTCCCTTATACCAAGAAGGTTTTTTAAGAATATTAAACCACATAATAATCAATAATCTTTTATCATTGTAAACACGCCTTGATAAACTGCTTCGGGTTCTGACTTTGCCGATACAATATATTTGTGTGTTGGAATTCCTACATCATTTAACTTTTGCATTCCATATTTAAATGGTTCAAAGATAGGATGCTTTTCAATAGGTAAATCACTTTTATGTTTCTCTCCCCATATGTCATACTTATTAGCCCAAATAGAAACGGCTAATGGATAATCTGCTTCTTTCTTTTTTTTACCCGTAGGCCATCTTTCACTAACAATAGTATCTACTAAAAACTTCCATGCTACTTGATGGTCTAAATTACCACCCTTATCTAAATGCCTGTGGTCTATTAAAAAAATAATATATTTTACTTTTCTAGTTTGCATATCTTTAGCCCATTCTTTCCAGTATATTGCTTCTCCACCAATATCAGAAGTTTTTAAAGTATTCATCTCACCATCTAATTTAATTGATTTTCTAGTGGCTCTATGACGACCAACAGTTCTTTTCTGTATTGCTGGTACTTCTCCCCTAGTTCTTAATTGATGATGTAAGGTAGTTTTACCTACCATTGTTGCACCATAGATACCAAAGTTAATAGCATGAATTTTCTTATAAAAACCAATTACTGCTTCTGTAACAACAACTGCAAATCCTGCTAGTAATGACATATAATAACCTCAATGCCATAATGATTTCAAATAACTAATTAAAGAACCCATGATATTGATGTCAAAGACACCCATGATATTCCCAATCAGAAATGCTGATAATGTTGCACAACTGCCCCAAAATACTAGTCTCATCTTAACAAAGAACATATCAGCAGAATGCGCCCTTGACTGATTATATGCATAATCAGAATCGCTAAATCCTAACCAATCGCTAACTACCATTTAATCACCTATTGCAATTGAGTCAAGAAATCAGAAGAAACTACATTTTCTGTTTCATATGACTGTGCAATAGGCGGCATACCAGTATAAGGTGAAAGATTATATGATTTAGCAGTTTCTTGAAGTTTCTTTCTTTGTTCTTCATCTCTTGCCATTCTAGCCCAGTAAGCAGTAATCTTACGGTCTAACAACCAAAGTTCAATCTTATCATTTAATGATAAGTCAAATAGTGCTTTCATGCACATTATCATTCCAACGGTCATAAGACCGAATAGAACTCCGTGAGCAATTGGTGGATAAGGGAATGCTGAACCGTATTCTGCATAAAAGAATACGTTAGCACCACTTACTGTTCCAACGAAAAGAATAGTCATAACTAATCGAGTATCTTGATTTAATGCTGGCATTATATCACCTCAAGCGAATTCAACAGAAACTTCTGCTGTTGAAGAACTGGCTTCTGCAATTTCTAAAAAGATTCCATTTCTACATAATACGCCATGCATATCATATTCAAAATTATAATGCCCTGTTACCGAATGAGTAATTCTAGCCACTTCTGTTCCAGTATTATCCTGTCCATCAAAGACCTTAACTGTTACTGCTGCATTACCTACAATAATTAAATTAGCATGAATGCTAATTAATATTGTTTGTCCAGTATTAACAATTGCGCTTGAACCTAAAACTCCACTTGAACGACATACTTGATTTGCCATAACCTCACCTTCACTTTGAGCAGAGTGCCAACCCTACTTAATACTTGGGATTCAATCTTAATTTAAAGTAGATTTCTTCGTTGTTTTTGAAGGTTTCTTAGCCTTTGGCTTAGGTTTAGCCTTTGGTAATTCCTTCTTTGGTAGAAGTAAATCACACAAATCTTCTGCTGAACCTAATTCTTGGCCTAGTTCTTCAAAACCAATCTTTAATAATTTCTCATTAAGTAGTAGGATGCCTTCTCTATCTGATTCTTCAAATGTAAACATTAAGTTTTCATCTGATAAACCAATGATAGCACGACGAAGAGGGATAGAAGCGGAATCATTCTGAGTAATCTCAGTCATCCGTTCTAATCCTTCAATCGCACATCTACTGCCTAAGCGACTGTTTTCAGTCAATTTGACAGAAACCATTTAATCACCTCAAAGTTGCCCGTGAACTCTAATAGTTAATGGAGAACCATCTAAAGAAGCATCATCATTCGCTAATTGTGCTTCTTTACCAGAAGTAATATCTTCTACGTTTACTTCCAAATAAAGAGTATCTCCATTTGATGCCCCATCTACTAGAATAAAATTGTGTTGTGCTAAACCTCCAGGAATTCTGGTAATAAACCCACAATTAATAGTTTTAAGTCCTAATGATGCCGCAGTAATAACTACTCCACCAGTAGTATATGTGGTAACGTCAATTGAAGCATCAACGACGTATTCATCACCTAATACTCTAGGTCTAGTGAAACCTTTATGGTTTGCCACTAATGTTACTGTATGTGCCAATTAAATCACCTCATTGACCAATTAAGATTAAAGAACCTGTTGCCGCTGTTGTGGTAATATCGAGGCTTGTTGCTGGAAAAGTGGTTGTTGTGCAAGAACCGCCACCACCCAATGCTACTCCTTCAATGCTACTTAATCCTGTTTGTGCTACTGCTAACGTATCTGAACCCGTAGAACCGCTAGAAAATGTCAAAAAGACAATTCTTCTGTTTCCTTCTAAATTCATTTGTAGTTTAATTGCTCCTGTTAATGCTGCCATATATCATCATCTCCTTTTCTTTTTTCCTTTTTCCTCATTGTACGTTAGTAATCTTACCCTGTCCCTTAAAGAAAGAACATCCGACTTCTCCGATTGTTCGATATAATGCTCTGTTTCCGAGAGTTCCTACACCGAATGGGTTTCCATTGCCAATACCATCTTCAAAGTATTGTGTTGGCTTCATAACTGAAAGCCATAGATGGTCTGTATCAAGGAATAATAGGTCAGATAGTTTAGATGATGCACCACCAGTTGTAGCCATGTCCTTTACAGGAATCAATGGAATATCGTAGTATGTTGCAACTCTAAATCCAACTTCTTGACCCTTTGTACCACGAACACCGTTTACAGTAGGAACAATTTCCTTTCTATCCATAAATCGCTCTTGGCTTTGTAATAGGTCAGCAAGTGCTTGAATTGTATCATATCCAGTAAGAATAACCTTTGGTGAACCACCTGCTAGTCTTAGGTTTCTAATCATGTTATTTAACAGAGTTAGAGTTAATGAACGAACATTTCCTGAAGCATATCCCGCACCGAAATCAATTGTAGCATCTAAGTAAGAAGCCGCAGTAAATCTTTCATTACCGTAAATCTTACCTAATGCGTTTGAAGCAGAAGCAGTATCAGTAGCAAGAACTCCGCCATCAATAGCGAGTAATTCTCCTCTTGAAGTAATAACCTTATTCAATGAAGTCAAGTTGTTACCAATGTTAGGCATTGCCGCACTTTCACCATAATGTTCCAAAGGCATTACAAGCATCTTATTCTGAACTTCTGCATGGTGCTTACCCATATCTTCACGCATTTGCGCTCTAATATCGCCAATACCGTCATCAATTTGAGCCATTTCCATTGCTAATTCGCTGAAATCGAATTGATGAGCAATAACCTTTGGACTCATGTTTAATTGAGCATATGTTGGTGCAATTGGCCCCAATCCATCTGCCGCAGTAGATAATCCTGCATTTTCTGGAACACCACCAATTAAATCTGCTCTTGGAGTATCAGAACCTAATTCACCTAAAGTAGCACTTCCACTTGCATCAACAGAAAAAGTATTTCCGCTTCCACCAGCAGGTCTTGACTTTAATACTCTCCAACCGCTTGAAGTGTATGGTCTTTTTGAAATCATAGATAATGCGTTTACTTCACGGTTTAGCATAGACCAAACCTTTTGTCCGTAAACTACGTTGTATAGTGCTGAAACATCTGAAATGGCTGAACCGCTAAATGCTGGACTTCCATCATGTCCTGTATGAATTCCACCGACCATTCCTGCTTGCTTTAGTAAAGAATTACCTGCAAAAGTTCCTGTTCCGTATGTTTGTGCTTCTAAATCTGCAATTGTGTTAATATAACCTGTCATCTTAAATCACCTTTCCTTATTGGTTTCCCCCGACAAAGCGGTGAATATCCGACCAATCCATTGATGCAATATCGTCAATAGATGGAGCCTTAATAATTGAATCTTCTTGAGCCTTTAGGATTGTTTCCTTCTCTGCTGTCAAAGACTTTCTTAGTTGTGTAAATTCATCCTTTAGGGATGCAATCTCGGAAGCCGCATCATATTGAGACTTTGCGAGAGTATTTTCTCTTGAATTCTTTTCATTAGCGAATCGTGCTTCAAAAGACTTTTGAAGATTATCGTAAGCAAGTGCTTCAAGTTGTTCTTGACGGAATGCTTCATATGCCTTTTCAACATTTGAAACACTCAAATCAAGAGTTTCTAGTTCATTGTTTGAGAATGCCTTAACTACTGGCATATCAGATGAAGTAGGCTTACCGTTATTAATAACGATTCTATCAGCAGGTTCACCGATTTGATTACCTGCGCCGTCTAATGTACGAAGATAAGCCTTTTGTTCTTTTTCATATTCTGAATATTCAGAAGATTCCATTTCTTCTTCTTCATCATCCTTTCCGTCAGCCATTTCTAAATTAGGATTTTTACCCATTCTTTCTGTGCTTTCAGCCATGTTTTCTTCCACGTTTTCTTCTTCTTCCTTTCTCAACGTATTAACTTCATCCATTAATGCGTCTAATTCTTCTAATGCTTTTTCTAATTTGTCAGACATTTTGTTCTCTCCTTTATCTTGTTTTAGTATATCAAATCTCGCTTCGGGGTTAATTCCTTTTTCGCATATTGTTACTTCATGGAGTTCTAACTTACTAATTTCGTTATACTCTCCTAATTCAGTATGGTTTTTCTTAGACTTTTTTAATGCCTGTCCACCTATGCTAAAAGACCTTAATGACCCTTTGCGGATTCCTCTGCCAACTTCTTTGGCTTTTTCTATATCATCTCTTAATTTGATAACAACAAAGAAACCGACATCATCGACTTCTGTTTTCCACAATCTCCCTGTTTTATCTCTATGTGAATCTACAACTTCGCCAACTTGAACATTTGAATGATTAGTCATTACATTCCTATATTCAGGTCTTGACATGAACTTTTGAACTGCTTCATTTAATGCTTTTAATGTGATTAAATCATTTTGCTTATCTACTATTTCAATAGAAGCATATCCACCAATCATCAGTTCATCGCTTTTGATGATATTAAAATCATCATATCTAGTAGGCGAGATACTGATACTCATGTCGTTCAAACTGCTTTACCTGCTTTGAGTATATAATACCCACGCTTTATTCACTTGGAATGGTCAAAGAATTGTACCTATCGTCGTAGATATTCCACAATCCTTTGTCGTCGTCATCATCAGCAGGGGTCTGTTTGTAGCCAGTCCATGCTATCCATATTTTATCGCCTTTGCTTTCTACTACTCTAAAATGAATTTTAGTTTGGAATTTATTACCATCTAAAAAGTATTCATGATAACCTTCTTTTTGAACACCTAATTTCACAGAACCAGAATCAACCACTTTTTCTCTTGATGAAGTCTTTGCTACCTCTGCTGGATATTTACCTGCTTTACCAAACAAATCAAATATACTATCTCTATCTTCTAATTTAACAAACCAGTTGATATTCTCATCTGATAATTTCATACTGATATTTAGGTTCTCATCCTTTCTAAGATAGACTTTAAATTGCCCTTCTCTATATTCTTCAGGAGTTTTGTATGCTTTGAGTACTGGTTCTTTAATTAATTTATCTTCTTCTGCAAATAATTTTTTAGTATTATCGTCGTAAGAAAGACCATCTCTTTGTGAAAACCAATTCTTAACTTTGTCTAATTTACTTTCTAATATATCTTCGTAAACTGATTTATAATTCTTAATTAAGAAATTATGTAATTCCTTTGGTGTTTTAGAACCTGCTTCTTTAAGATAATTAAATGCAATCTGAGTTAATTTAGATTGTTTTGTTTTCATTATTTCTTCCGCTTGTGCTTTCCACATATCAATATCTGCTAAAGCATTCTTAGACATTAAATTACTTTCTTCAAAGCCATAAATAGTGAAGCCATCCATATCAGATTTGATAATAATATCTGCTTCTCCATGAACATAATCAGTAATCCTTACTCCTTTTTCCAATGCCTTTACATCGTAATTCAAGGATTTCTTAGTATCTTGTGAAAGTAATTCTAATGTAACTATTTTGTCAGGATAATCTACTTCGGGTACTTCAATAACCTTAGCAGAGAATAACGTATATCTATCGTCATTCTTTTTGACTTCATCTACCTTTACTCGAATAATGTCTCCAATATCTACTTCTATTTTAGTATTAAGTGCTTTACCTACATTCATGTAAGTTTGCCCTTCTATTTCTTTAAAGAATTTACCTTCTCCCTCAATTGGCCCTGCTCCTAAAGTATAAGAATTTAATCCTGATTTTGTAGTTTTCTTATCTAAAACAATTAAATCTAAATCTACAAATTTCTTCCACTTGACCCACTTAGGATTCTTCTTAGTTCCTATAAAATAAGTAGATGTAGAGTCTTTGATTACTACTCCTTCGGCAGTTGGCATTTCCATAATTGCCTCCGAATACTCCTTCACATCCTTCAAGTTATCAGCAGTTCGTGTATCTTTCTTAGAAGGGAATTCTATTGCTTCTGTTGAATGAGATGAATAATTGTTGAATAATATTACAATTCTATCTTTAAGTTCTTCTTCAACTAAATTCTGTTCGTTATGTCTCATAATATCAAAGACGTGCGCTCTTAATTTAGCATCAGGATATTTATTCTTAAAGACGTGAGCGATTGTATCTGCTCGGTGTAGTGGTTCTTCTTTGTCGAATAGGATTAATTCAGCATCAAGAATACAATCTCCGTATTTTTTCTTCTTCATTTCTTGAATCTGTTCTTTGCACTTATCAGATATATTGTTACCATTGTATGAATACACCTTTACGTTGTCATCTGTTTTATGTATCTGTATTCTCATACCATCGTACTTTTCTTGAACGATATATTCTCCACTAAATCCTTTTAGTTCGTTCATATCTTCGATGTCGAATATTCTATACATTGGTTTATTAGGAACTAAGAAGTCTGTCTGTGCTTTTTCTTCTTCTGATTTCTCAGCCTTTTCAATACCTTCTATTTCTTTAAGGTCAAGGAATTCTTCTTTATCATACTTTGAGAAATATAACACTTCTAATATCTCAAGGGCGGCGTGTACTTTGCTTTCTACCTTCTTTGAGTCTTTTCCATCTCCGTACTGTTCGATAATGTATAGAGGTATGTCATCCTCGTCTATGTCAAGTCCCGTTAGACCCTCTGTTATCGTGTCGGGTTTCATGTCTTTAATGCTCCAAATCTCTTTGGGTAGGGCTTTATTGTCAGCCCTTAAAGCATAGTGTACAAATTTCACCATAGTTTCTGGTGAATCCATTAATGCTTCAAGAACATTGCCTTTGAATTTTTTAGCGAAAGGGTCTGATATTAATTCAGAACCAAATCTCATTTCTTTAATACCGTTGTAAATCTTTTCAGCGATATTACTTGTTGGGTCTTTCGACTCTTTGTTTTCTAATTCATCTTCCTGAACGAATTGCTTTAATTCTTTACTTGTTTCAGATAAAGAATCATAAAGTTCTTTTATGTTATCAATTGCTTTACGCCACTTATTCCCATATTCTTTAGGGTCAGTACGGGCAGATAGATAAGCAACTCTTGTTTTCTCGAAAAGACGTATAATCTCTTCAGAAGAATCGTTATCCTTTTCAATGAGAAGAGGCATGAATTATCACTTTCTAATATAGCCACTTTTAGAAACCATAATTTTAGCATTATTTACATCAGCATAAGTTAATGGCGCACCCTTTTGCTTGGCAATTTTACTTAATTCGTATTCAAAATTATTTTGGACATTTTTATCTGGTAAATTTTGCATATTAGATAGGGTTCTTTGATAAAATTCTTTAGCATCACTTTCAAAATTCATAGCCTTTTTTAAAGTTTCACCTGCTAATCCATAACCTTCTTTATCTTGGGTTTGATTTGTAATCTTTGAAGCATCTTGAACTTTAGGTCGCTTAATCTTTTGAACTTCTACTTCTGAATCAAACTCATTAACTTGAGTTGGTTCAATGTTCATTCGCTTCTTAGCACTTAATTCTTGCTTTGCTTTTCTTGCTTTTTCAATGGCTAAAGAAACCATTCTTTCTTCTCTTGTTACTCTTTCTGGCATATTATTGACCTCCTACGTTTTCTACCATCTTATGAATATCTTTCCAATCCATGCTTCCAACATCACCAACAGGTGAAGAAATCTTATTATCCATTGAAGGAGTAGGGCTTTGAGAAACAACTAAACCAGACTTCATTAGCAAATTATCCTTTGCATACACAGTCCTCTCTAATGTTTCAATCTTATCTGTTAAGGCTTTTAATATAGCCAAAATGTCGTTACTAACTTTGTTTTCTTCACTCATTTTTCTTTTCCCCCTTTTTACCTTTAGGATAAATTAAATCTCGCAATTGTCGGTAGAGTAACTCGTACTCCTTACGAAGTTTCGATGCTGACGCTACAATATCAATGTTGCGCTCATCCATTCCTTTCATCTTCTTTTTTAGTTTGTCATCTGATTTAATAAAGTTCAAAGACTTTAGTTCTCCGACTAAATCACCTAATTTAGTAAAGTCTTGACCAAAGAACTCAGTAGGTTCAGAGGACTGTAATACTTTTTTAATTCTCTTTCTTTCTTTAGGGGTTAGTGTATCTAGTAGTTCTTTCTTTACTTCTTTCTTTTCTTTGAGAATAAATTCCTCATCATCATAAAAATTCCATGTCATTCTTCTTCATCTCCTGTTTTCTCTAATGCGCTTTCTAATGCGTTTAATCTTTCTTTGTATGTGTCTATCAGTTCTTGGGATGTTGTATTATATCTGTTTTTTAAATAAGATGCTAATACTCTTCCTTCCTTACTTCTAAAATTTCTATTTTGCCGAGTTTTGTAAGTTGCTTCTACGGCTTCAACTGTTTTCGCTATTACACTTATTGTCTTTTGTAACTTATCAGATATTTTCCCAATCTCTTTTGCTTCGACTTCACTTCTTAATTCTTTTGTGCCAAATGCGCCTTCATACTTAGGAGTTTGTTCTGATAGCATTGCTTTTTGGTCATCTATTATTTTTTGTATGATTTCTATTCTATTACTACCAGAGCGATTTGCATCAAATCTCCACGCAGGGAAAGATTTAACTGCTTCTTGTAACTTATTTTCAACAGTAATTCGTTTTGGAACCTTAGATTCTATTAATCTAATTACTGCTTTTTCCATATTGTCTGAGTTAAAGGCTTTAAGTAGAACAGAATCAGAAAAAGATACTACTACTTCTGAATTTAATTTATTTGCTCTTTTTACTACCTCTGAAACCGATTTAGACTTGGCGTATTTTTTAAACTTTATATCTGGCTCTTCTGAATAAATAGCATCAATAGCCGCAATTGAATTTCCTATGACTTCTGTAATTTTTAACTGTTCAATAGCACTTAGTAAAGAAAACAATTCCACGTTCTTAATAGCCTTCTCTTCTAATCCCTTTAGATATATTCTAATATCTGAATTTCTTTGAAAGTCTACTTCTGGAGCATTACTAGGAATTGTTTCTAAAGGAGTATCTTTACTACCTACTTTACTCTTAGGTGTAATCTTCTGATACTTTAATTCTTTTCCGAATATGTCTTTATAGGTCTCTTTTATTTTATTAAACTTATCTACATTCTCTTTTACTGAACTAGAGACTTTACTCATGAGAGCATTAAAATCTTTAATTAAAGTTTTTTCATCTTCTTCACTAACACTAAACTCTCTAAAAGCATCACGGGCTAATAAGTCATTTAATTTACCTTTGGCTTCTTCTGATACAACGGCTTTAGTTTCTTCAACAGCAGATTTAAAAGTTTTCAAAATTGTTTTATTTTTTGGTTGTCTGGTAGCAAGGTCAAGTAATAACTTTTTACGTTCTTCTAATTCAGTTTCAATAAAATTTAAAGATTCGTATTTTAATTCACTTAATAATTCAGTAGTTAAATTATCTTCTAATGCGCTTATTAGAGCCTCTTTTTGATTTTTAGATTGTTGATTTAAGTCTAATCTACTTTCTTTAGCATCTTCATCTTCTCCTTTAAAATCAAATAAGTTGCTCTCTGGGGCTTCTTTTTCAGAAAAGCCTTCAATTACTTCTATATTTTCTGCAATATCAGAAGCGATTTTACTTAGAGTCTCTTCATCTAATTTTTCGTAATAAGAATATAATTCTTTAAAGTTAGTCAAAGTCTGTGAAGGATTAAGTAATCTTGCTAGAATGTCTTTGCTCTTAAATACAAACTCTTCTGCTATTTTTCTAGGAGTATCTTTATCAATCCTATTCTTTAAACTAGAATTAAATTCATTTTTGATTTCTCCAAATTCAGAGAACACTTCTTCAACTGATTCTAATAGTCCTTCTAATATCTTTTTATTGTTTTCTCTTAATTTAGAATAGAATACATCTGGTTCTTTAATTTTTAAATCTTTAGATTCTATTAGTTCGTCTAGTATCTTAGTGTATTGTTTAATGATAGTAGTAACTTTTCCAGTTTGGTTTTCCCATTCCTTTTGATTTCTTGATGAGGTTTTTCTCAACTTTTTAAAATCTATGTTTTCTAATATGTCTATTTTTTCATTAATAATGTCTTTAGTATTAAGCCTAAAATCTTCATCTGATAAAGTAAAGTTAGAAGTCAAAACACTAAGTTTAGATTCTAGTTGTTCCTTAGTTTTAACTATTACTCCATCTGTAATAATAAGTTCTTTAAAGAGAAATTCTTGTATTCTTTCTTCCAAGCGATTTATAATCGTGTCATATCTCTTTTCTATTTCTTCTTCAGGATTATCTGTCGCAAACGCTTCATTTAATAGTTTTATATCTTCAAACCCTGAACCACTTATTTTTCTAAAGTTTGAAATAATTTCTTTTTCTAAGGTGTTAATTCTTTTTCCAGTCAGTTTAAATCCTGTTTCTGCTTCTGTTCCAGTAACTACTTTAACATCATGTGTTTTTTCAGGAATAAGTTTTCCGTCTTTACCTTTAAATCCACCAGTAGTTTGTTTTCCTTCTTTAGTAGTAGATTTAGGAATACCTGTCAATTTTCTTGCAACTTTCATAGTTTTAACTAATTCTTTTGCGCTTCGGGCTAAAGCCTTTCTAGTTCTTCTACTTTCTTTCATCTCTTCTCTAGATTCAAAAAGACGGGCTTTGTAGGTTTTTCTAAAAATATATTTTATAGCAACATCAAATCTAACACCATCTATCTGTTCAGAACTTAATGCTTTTAATTCCTCAGTTAAATTAATTAGTCCATAGCCTTCACTTAAGATATGTTGCGCTCCACTAGAAAACATAGCAGTATAAACACCAGTATCAGGAACATAAGAACCAAAACCTTCTAGTGATGCTTGTAATCTAGTTACTGTAAAATCATCGTCTTTGTCCTTTACATAATTTATAAAGGATAATAAAGTTTGCATTTCTTTTCTAGATATTTTACTTTTAATATCTGTTTTTGTTGAAAAGGATTTTATTTTTTTCCCATCCTTAATGAATTCAATTCCCTCTCTAATTTGTTCTAGTTTATTAAAAGAGGATAAAATACCATTATAGAATTTTTTTGCTGATTCAAATGCATCTTGAAGGTCATCTCTTTCTACAATTAAATCATCAGATATTTCAGTATCTTCATCAATTACTTCTTCAACTAATTCATCTAAGTCCTCTTCTTTCTTTATGATTTCAAAAAAGGACATGATAAATCACCTTAAAATGGAATGTTTTCCTTTCTTCCTCTTTTACTAGGAGGTAATAATACTACATCTGGAACATCATTAGATGATGTTTTAGACTTATGCGTAGTATCTGGTGGTAATCCACCGACAGAAAAATCACGGTTCTTTGCGACTCTTCTAGTATCGTTTGCATTCTGTGTTTTTAGTTGTGCTAATTCTTTTCTTAGCCTAATTTCTTTTTGTTTTGTATCTTCTTTCATTATATCACCTTTTACAAATTCGCTTTGTGGAGTATTTTTTCTTCTTTGAACTTCATCATCTAAATCTACCATTTTTGGGGCTAAGTTTAAACGCTCCATTTCTTGATTTGCTATTCTTCTTAACTTGTCGATTCCTATTTCTTCAATTGCATTATTAAGTGCCGTTTTTGAAGAAAGCGGTGCTTGAGGATTAGCGTCATATTTTCTTTTAAATTCATTTAATTCATCAATCAATTCGGGATTATTTATTATTTTGTTTACTAGTGATTTTTCATTTGCTCTATTTAATCCTTTAATGCCTAAAGCACCTAAGAAACCCATTCCAAGAGCCAATAAAATACTTTTTTCTATTTTATCATCATACCAATTGAATGTCATATTAACCAACTCTTCTTTCAGTTCTAGTATCTACGTTTTGATTACCTGCATCTTCAGGTAATCCTTGAAATCTTTTATCTGGGCCAGTACTCATAGATGGTTTATTTCTAGTAGTTGCTGGGTTTTCTTGTGGTTTTCCTCCACCTTCTGCAAATTGTCTATTTTGTTCATCAATATCGCTTTGGTCTAAATTAGAACCTGCTAATGGGTCATTTTCTACATCTTCGCCTTCTTCCATTTGTTCGGGTTCTTCGGGTTCAGGTTTAGTATATGTAAATTGACCATCTTCATCCATTTCAATTTCAAAGCCTAAGTTTTTAATTGATGCGGCAATATTAACTTCTATTTCTCTCTTTCTTAATACTGCTATTTCATCTTCTTCTTCACTTGGAGGAAGTTTTAAATCCCAATCAGTAATACCGAATTGTTTTACTAAGAAAGGAAATACATAATTATTGTAGACATTCTGAGCCATTTGAACTGCTCTGTTAGTAACGAGAATTTGCATACCTTCGTTATTTAATCCACCACTTGTAGTATTATCTGCCATAAAGACTTTACTTACACCATAGAATGCTGAGATTCTATCTCTCAAATCATCCTTCACAGAAACGTAATCCATTTCTTTCAGACTGTCCATGAACTTAATCCATTCAACTGCCCCTTTGCCGTTCTCAGCCTCGATTCCCATAACAGGAATAAAGTGCGGGTCTTGTTCCATCTTTTCTTTAACGGAACGCCAAAAAGAGCGCATAGACTCCATGTTTCTTGTCTGAACTGCAAGTAAACCTCTCGGCATTCTACTCTTAGTATAGGATGAATTGACGTAATTCTCCATAGCAATCAATGTCATAATATGATTATAGAGAGTTAATATAGGAGATAATCCGTATAATCGAGATGGACTGTATTTGCTAAAGTGAAGAACTTCTCCTTCTAAGAAATACTGGTCAGCACCTCCGACTCTATTTACATAATGAATAGGGAATAAATTACTTCCGCAAGTTTCGCAAGTTTCATGAGGTTCAGTAGCAATAATATCTCGATGATTAACGCAAGTAAAACCTTTAGTTCCTCTAACGCCATTTTCATCTGCATAAATATACATAGTAACTGGGTCGCCTCGATATAGTTCTTTTACTCGATGCATACGAATTTTACCATTACCGTCGATAAAGTATTCCTTTACCATAATAATATAAGCATCATCCATTGTATTCAAATCTTCTTCCAGTTCTTTAAGAACGTCAATAAATAACTGTTCTGATTTGTTTACGTTTTGTTCTAAGAATTTTTCAATGTATTCTAATTGTTTAGGGTCTGGGACTCTTAAATTTTCAGAGCCACATCTAGTACATTCAACAACAGGCTTTTGGTGTTTCTTACCACAATCTTGACAAAGCCCTTCGTATGCTTTTTCCCAAACATATCCTCTTCTAAAGATTTCTTGCTTTAATTGAGTAACACATGTTCTAACAATAACTGATTGTTGAACCATTGAATAAATGATTGGGGCGGTCATCATTTGCTGATTACGCCTTTCTTGAATACCAATGTTAAAGATTTGCCTATCGGCAGGTTTAGGAGTAGAACGTCTAAACAAGTTAGTTATGGAGAATCTCTTCTTTTCTTCAACCATAGACTACGCCTCCCTAATTAGGGAAATGAGATGCCCCTATTAAGCCTTTTCTCTTAATTCTTCTAAGTCTCCACCGTCGATTTTATCCTCTGGTGGAGTTAATTCTGCAATTTTCTTTTGCTTTGGAGATAGTTCTTTATTCTTAATAACAGTAGTATTCTTACCTAAATGCTTCTGTTGCTTTTCACTTAATTCTTCAATATGGAACAATTTCTTACTAACGCCTTCTTTATGTTCTTTACCAGACATTAAAGTTCCATCAGAGTGGTTATGTGTTTCTCCTGTCCATTGAACAGGTTTTTCACCTTTGATATAAAAGTGTCGTTGTCCCTCGCCTTTGTAGGAGTTCATATAATCATCATAGGAAACTTTTTTTCTTTGACCCACTTTACCTGCTTTTCTTCTAATTCTTTTTTCTGCTTCTTTACGGTCTATATTTCCAAAGCGCATTTCTTCTTGAATTAATTTTTCTTCTTCTGGAGTTAAAGGAAGTGTTTTCTTAACTTCACCATATTTTTCGCAAGGGTTCTTTCCACACCCACAATTTCTTTTAATTATTTGTTCCCATTTCATTTTAAATCACCTTGTAAATCCTCTTCCACGACTTCTCTTTTGGCTGAATTTTTTACCAGTTGGAGTAACAGTTTTACCAGACTTTAATCCTTCTCTTTTCTTTCTGTCTTGATAGTTTAAAGTACCTTGAGAAGTTTCTTCAAATGTTCTTCTAGGCATATATCTGCCCCTTTTCTTTGTTTTTTTGGGAGTCTTGCCTTTTTTCTTTGCTTTATGTTCTTTTTGAGTTCCCCAATCTTCATCAGTCCAATCATCTAACTCTTCTTGTTCTTCGGCCTTAGCCTTGAGAATATCTCGCCAATTCATTTATATTTCCCTCCACGCTTTTTATATTCTCTTGCAGCCCATTGAGCCTTTCTTCCAGACCATCTACCTTTAGCGTTTCCACCCTTACCATCACCAAATACCTTATTTTTAGCGGCTTGAACAACGCTTGCTCTTAATTTAGGATTTGCATATGGTGAAGATTTCTTTTTCTTCTTTAATACATCTTGCCAATTCATAATATCACCTACTAGATTTATTCCCATGACATTTCCATTTCTTGCGACTTAGATTATTAGGGCTATTTGGGTCTTTACGCCAATCACCTTTGATTTTGTTTGACCTAGCACAATAAGCATCTCCTTTAGAAGTATTTGGTCGGATTCTATCCCCACCATCTTTTGCTTTACCTGCTTGTCCGTATTTAACAGTTTTCTTCCTTCCTGTCTTTTTATTGGTTACTACTTTCTTAAAGCGTCTTTTAAACTTTAAAACTTCTTTCCAATCGCTCATGCTTTCACCCCTGTATGTGTCTAGGTAATTCTTTTTTATAGCGTTTTAGCGTATTTTCTATTTCAATCCTAGTGTCTTTATGAATGCCTTGAATAAGTTTTCTCGCTTTTTCTAAAGATAATCCAGTCTGTTTACTCATATCTACTGCTGATTCTTCAATATCATCGTGTAGTTTATCTAACAATAGTTCTACTTTTTCAATAAGTTCAAGTGCGCGTGAATAAGATTCTTCATCTTTTAAAATATTTCGCCAATTCATACTTTCACCCCTTCAGGACTTCCATGTTTAATCCAACATTCTTTGCAAAAACTAAATGGTTTTGCCTTTCTTTCAGACATAGCAACAATGCAACAAGTGTGGTAAATGAAATTGTGATTTCCAAGTTTCATATCTATTCCTCCTTGAGAATAGTTCCACCGATATTTTCTAAACTATCCATAGTGGACATTTTACAGTTACCTTGTAGTTTAGTAATATCATCTAAGTATATTCCTTCTTTAGACCAATCAAAACCTACATGGTCTTTATGGTTTTCCCACTTCATTAACTTGAAGATTTCTTCACATCTTGGCTTATACCACTCCGCTTTCTTATATGACTTCTTCATGCGAATAAGTTCCAATAGTAACTTAGCATTACCTTTCTTTAATCTAAAGAATGGCAAACATTTAGTTAGCAAATCTGTAACATCTGCCTGAGAATAAAAATTTAATCTATTAATTAGTCGAGTTTCTTGTGGTGATTTCTGGTCAAGGTGCATTCTTCCATATCCAATAGATTTATGCATCTCTTCCATAAATGTCCTACCTCTCTGACCTGTTGCAACTAATCCTACTCTTGGATTCATATTACGGTCTAGTGTAATATATCCATCTGAGTCAATGAAAGCAGCAGTATAAGCCCAAATGTTTTTCTTTAATAATGAAGGGGCTTTATAATAAGAACCGTTGTCATTAATAACATCCATACTTCTAACCATCTTAGAAATCATATTAGAATTAGTATGTCTATGTAAAGTGCTTGGCATCATATCGTGAATTTTCTTAGCACCTATGCCTCTATTCTCACAAATAGTCTTTAAAACAAATTCATGTACTCTTTCTTTTTTACTCTTTGTAATTGTCTGAGTATTAATCTTTGCTACTGTATCTTTAAATTCTTTCTTAGCGGCTTTGATTTGTTTCGATATTTGTGCATATTCTTTTGAATATGCCATATCTTGAATAGTTAAATCTTTCTCCCATATCTTGCAGAGAGTATCTACAACCTTTCTTCTTTCCTTAGTAGTTTTCATTTTCTCTAATTTTCTTAAATGTTTTTCATTTATATTAGATTTAAGTAGTGGATGTTTATATGGACTTAACCAATGTATAGAATCTATACACTTCATAATGTGGTCAGTATAGGCATCAATGACATTATCAATTGCTTTTGTCATTCTTTCTTTCTGTTCGCCCTTTAGTTCTCTTCGAGCGACTCTCATTTTTCTTACGAGGTCTGGAATAGTCTGTCCATCTATGTTATATTCATTAGGATATGTTAATTGCTTTCTTGCATCAGTAGCATTAATATTATAATGCTTTGAGATATGTTCTATCTCTTCGTATTCTGATAATACATATCCTGTGTTTAGGAAAGATTTATTTGTTAGGGTTTCTAACTCCTCTTTCTTTTGATTAGATAATCTTTTAAGTCTAGCCTGTTCAGTTGCATTATCAGCAACTTCTTCTATTTCTTCAGGATTTAGGCCGTCTAACTTCATAATATCACCTATAAATATTAATTATTTTGCCTAATGGAAATTATTTCTCGCATAACTTTAATTATATCTCGATTTCTAGTCTCAAACTGTTTTATTTGAGTTTCAAGTTTTTTAGAATCGACACCACTTTGATTTCTAACTGCCTCATCAAAGTCAGAAAGAATCTCTTTTTGACGACCAATTAAATCTATCACCTGTTGCCCAGTAACTCTCTTTTTTAACATATAATCACCTTAAAGATTCAATCCTATGAATGGCACTTTTACTCGATTCTTTGGAGTCGTAGGACTACCAAATATATCCATATCGTCTAAGAGTATGAAGTTTTCCGAGACTTGGAACGTGGCGGCGTTGGCTAACGCCAAACTCATCACCATGTCGTCGTGCGCCCCTATACCTTCAAATTTTCCACGCTCTGTAATTGCGAACATAGATAATTCTTCCACTAATGCTGAAGTAACTCTTCTACTCTCTTCATTACCGTATGGGAAATTCATTTTCTGATTTTCTAGAGTCATTTGTAAATTAAGAATAATTTCTTGTTTCTTTTTTCTTGTAGTATTAAAATCATGAACATTTAAATCTGCTACATGGCGAAGTTCTTGCGTAAATGATTTAGCGAAAGTATTTGTCTCAAAAAGAATAACTTCGGGATTAAATATCTTTCCTATAATTTTAACCTTTTGAATGTTTTCTCTAAACTCTACATTCTTTGAACGGTCTACATATACAACGCTCTTATTATCATCTGCATCTACTTCTAATACAGTAATTACATTGTAGTCTCCATCAGTAGAAATTGCAGGGTCTACCCCTACAAAATACTTATATCCTTCTCTTCTACTAGGCTTAAGAACTAAATCTTTATTCTTAGCATGGTCTAAGAATTCTGGATTAAAGAGAGAAGTTCCAGTTGAAATTGGAACGCACATATATTCTCTCGTAAACATTAAAGACCCTACTTCTGATTTACGAGCCATTAGTGCATCATAGTTCCATCTTTCAGGCCATAGTGGTTCATTGAGGGCATTTAAACATGGATAGGTTCTTACAGTATATGCTTCATTTTCTGATAACTGTTGGTAAATATCTGTGTAACTGAATGGAGTTCCAATAACTCTTAACGATGCAGTATGGTGAAGCGTAGGAATCATATCCCCATAAAACCAATCAGTAACCTTTTGAATACCACTAATACTGAATTCTTTCAAAGGGTCATCAATAATAATTTCTTGAGGGTGAAGTCCACGAATCTGCGAACCAACGGAACGCTCTAAAATTTGATTACCATTTGTTAAAGTAATATTACCAATAGCCCAACCTCTTGCAGGTTTAAATGCTTTTAGTAGTGGGTGCTGAAACATCTTATCAATGTCTCTCATGTGAACTAAAGTCTGCTTTTGGTTAGAAGAGATATAAAGCATTTGATATGGTGCTGGTTGAAACACTAAATTCCAAACAACCCATGAATGCATAAATACAGATTTTCCGTGGTCTCTTGAACAAACAATTACAGTTCTTTGAGTATCATCCATTAATTCATGCCATTCTTGTATGTATGAAGGAAAGTCAAAACCTAAAACATGTTGAAAAAAATATGGAAAGGAGTTTCTTGATAACTCCATATCCATTTGATGTTCTAAGTTAAAGGCTTCGGAATCCATTATTGTTCCTCCTGATGTTCTGGTGAAAAGAATGTAGGAAGTGGAATATTTTTATGTAATCTAGCATACATTGTAGAATGAAATGTAGACAATTCATTGTTTACATTGTTATTATTTATTTTAATTCGTCTTGCAAGTTTCCCATGATATTTTCTTTTATCTTCTCTAGACATTTTATCATATTCTTCTTTAGTTTCAGTTATACCATGACTTGATTCACCACCCAAATCGGGAGTAGGAAAAGTAGGTCGTTTGGAATTTTTTCTTAGTCTACTCCTCATTCTTTGGTGAAATTTTCTTTCTTCTTCGTTTAATGAGTTTCTACCCTTCTCCATGTGATAATCTAATTTTTGTTTTTTATCTAATTTTTGGTATTCTTCTAATGTCAAATCGGGTCGAAAGTTTCGATTGCCCCTGTCAGTAGTTTGGGGCTTAATTATTTTTCTTTCTTGTTCTAATTCAGGGCTAAAAACATCAGGGATATTTGCCTCTTGTACTAATCTACCTCTTTGTCTACGATGAAAACGAGACATTTCAACATTTTCTTTTAATTCTAACAATATGGGGGCATTAGGGTCAGTATTATCTAAATTCTTTATTGTTTGTCTTAGCATTTTTACCCTCGCATAATAAAATTCAGATAAATTTGCATGATAACGCTTCCTTTCTTCAGGGCTAGCATTATTATATTGCACTTCATTTTTAATCTTTCTTTTCAAGATGATTTGCCAATCCATTTAATCCCTCTTTTTAGGCTGTCGAAGAACTTTTTTCCACTCTTCCTCGCTAGAAAAGTTTTTACTTCGCTTAGTTCTACCTTTATCACCAGTACTTTGTACTTTCAGTCCTTCAATACTCATTGGTATAGGTTTATTTACTACTGCATCTTTGGCTTTATATTCCATCCACTTCTGAACTTGGTCTGAGTATTGCTTTCCTTGAAGTTCTTCTTGTATATCTTTAGGAAGTTCGTCTTTTTGCATATCTTTGAATCCCTTTCTTCTATATGATTCACCTAAACCTTCCTTTGCTACATTAATGTAAAGAGTTTTACTTCCTTTTTCAGAAAGAATCTTATCTACTAGAATTCCAAACAGTCCCTTTTTTCTTTCATCAATACGAATATGAATACCTGCACCCAGTAATACATTCTTATATTCTGAAAAACCTACTACTCCAACAGGCTTGCCGTTATGGAATGCAACGAACATTTTAGCGGGTGCTTTAGCCCATTCTGAATCAGATGAGAGATTACTTCCATATCTCATACTTCTTTTAGTATATTCATCATAGCCGTCTTTAACGAAAGTAGCAACGGCTTCGCCTTCGGACATCTCTTTAAATTCAATGTCATCTTTAGAATATTTTTCAGCCATAGTATCACCTAAAGTTAGCCTTCACTAAATATACTTCATCTGAACTAATTCCATACTCTTTAGAGATATTCTCATGTGAATCATATGACTTTACAATTTCTGTAACTTCCATATGACTTAAATCTAAATCTTTTTCTTGATGCATCTTTGTAATAAAATCATCTATATCTTTATACTGTAAAGCATAAAATCCTTGAACTACATCTTTACCTAGCATCTTTCTTATTTCATCATGAACTAATAGCATCTTTGTTAATACCTGTGGGACATTTTCACTTGAATCATAGTAGGATTCTAAATCAGCGAAAATGTTTTTGTAAGTGTCTTTAGTGAAACTTCTTTTATTCATAGTGAGCCAATAAGGTAAGGCGAAGAGAGGAATTTCTAATCCACTTTCAATATCCTTATTGTATTGTCTTTCTCTTGTTGAAATGGCTTTTTCGTTAAACTTAGAAACCATTCCAGCCTTCTCTTCATATTCTTTATACTCTTCAGTATTTCTCTTATGAGGATTATCTTCTGGGAGTTTTCTCATTTTTTTATTTAAAGCCGCTATAATTTTAGCAATAGTATTGTTGTTCCTTTCGCTATACTTTTTACCAAATATTTTAGTTAATGATTTACTAGCATTCTCCCCATCATTGATTAATGCATCAAAGTTTTTGGGGTTTCTAGTTTGAAGTAGGAAATTATAAATGTTTTGAAAGTCTTTTACTTTTATTTTCTTTTGTAGAGAACTTCTTTTACCTACTGTGCTTCTAAGAATCTTTTGATAGGATGAACCTAATAAATCATCTACTCCTAAATCATTAGCGAGAAGAACTAATTTTCTTCCTTCTCTACTTGATAGATATTTAGGCTTACCTCCAACATCTCTATTTCTAAAGAAAGGCTTGAAGTAATAATCTGACATAGCAGTTAAAAGAGGAGTAAATGCTTCTTTTAAGTCTTGAGCCATCTCATTCTTAAATCTTTTACCTTTCATTGTTTGTAGAACAGATTGCTCTAAATCGCCTACCTTTACTTTATCTCTTTGACCAAAGGAAGCCATAGGGGTATCTTTTTGATAGCCTTCAATCTTTCTTGCTTTTTTACCCTGTGTTTGAGCAAATTGGAAAGACACATTCATAAACTCAGTTAAGAATTTAATTAGTTCAAATATAGCATCGTCTACTTCTGCTGGCTTTACTTCTTTATTCTTAGTATCTTCCAATGCTCTTCTAAAAGCAGGTTCATAAGCAACAAATATAGGTAATACAAATCCTTGTCCTTCTGAAATTTCTTTTCCATAAGATTCACTTTGTACTGCTTTTTCACCTTGAGTTAGTGCAAAAGTATCTTGAAGTGTATCTATGATTTCTAAATAATCATCTCTATCTTCAGGGTCTAAATCGTCATCTTCCCTATATTCTTTTATAAATGCTCTCATAAATTCAACAGCATCGGTTTCTTCCCATTCTTTCTTATCTTCTTTATATTGAGAAATTGTTTTCTGTATTAAAACATATGTCTTATTTACTTCCATATCATAAAGAAGAAGAGGGTCAATGTTCTCCATTGTTTTTTCTAATTCAATAATTTCATCTTGTTCATCAGAATCAATACTTTCTATGTAATCAGGTTTGTAAATATCAAAAGACGCTTTTGTTCCGCCGCCGCCACCAGATTCAGTATCTGGAATATATGCACTATAATCACTAATAAAATCTGCTAACTCCTGTGGGGAATCATCTTCAAATGCCGCTTCTTCTGCATCATGCTTTGCAGACTCAAATGCTATTATGTTTAATAATAATCCTAAAGGATTAGGAACTTCTTTCATTTCTGGAGAGAATGCTTTTAAGTATTTCAAATCATTAAGTTTGGAATCATCTTCAAACAATTTATCAAATCGTGCTAATTTTTCCATGAAAGCCCCTTGTTCAGACTTATCTGTTTTTATTGCAGCCAAATCATTTTTAAATGAGTCAAGTGCTTCAAAAAAGGCTTTTTCCTTTTTAACAACATCTTGCCAAAACTTATAGATTTTTTCTCTTTCGGATGCTTTAGACAAACTAAACCCAGCAATCAGACTATCTGCATTTATGTTTAGTCCTTCATATGTAGTTGTTTCTTTTTCTTTCATTTCTTGCAATTTATTGACAATAATTTTAAATGCAGGATTTTTACTTTCTCTTAATTTAGTTATATCTTCAACGCTTATAGTGTCTAAGTTTTTAAAAGTAGAATTTC
>CERP01000692.1_pt1 | contig 52364 bp, 62 predicted proteins | sample 530801 | NCBI WGS metagenome assembly CERP01 (sample SAMEA2620991, study PRJEB7988) | marine metagenome | biome: marine biome (ENVO:00000447); feature: surface water layer (ENVO:00002042); material: "saline water (ENVO:00002010), including plankton (ENVO:xxxxxxxx)" | depth 5 m | reverse complement strand
TCTACTGAGCCATTATCGAAGGCATAAAGGTCTTCGACTTCGCAGTCTAGGAATTGCGCCACTTCTAATGGTAGGTTTTCAAGTGATTCGACGTGGAGTTTTACTATCTCTCCGTAGTCACTAGTCATTCCTATCTCACCGTCGTCATAGCTGTCTTCAGTAACCATTTTGTTAATGCTTATTTGGTATCTCATTTAATACTCTCCTCGTACTTATCGTCTTCTGTTTTCCTATCAGCTATAATGTCTTCCATAGCTAATAAGCCTTTGAAGTCTTGAATGTCACATTCAGGATGGGCACTAGAACTTTGTTCAATCTTATAAGCCATATCAACTATCAAAGAATCAATAGCACCTTCCGCAATACTAACTCGCTCACACATAGCTAGGTCGTAGACTTCCGGTTGATATTTACCCCTCATTTTTCTTACTACGTCCATTTAATACTCTCCTCGTATTTCATAAAGTTTGAATCATCTAATAGCCAAGGCGCAAGCGTAAAGTTTTCGCCCTTCTCATCTTTAAAATAGCCGTCAATGACTTCGATATATTCACCGTCCGGCCACTCGTAATGAGTCACCTTGCCACCTTCGTGACAGTGCATGAGCAAGTCTACTAGGTGGTAATATTTTTCTTTATTAGTCCTTCCGGCATTCTTATCATGCCAAAATGGTACCCTAGCGTTTGGGAATTCACTTCCCATATAGTCGGCATTTTCTTCGAGCGCAGTCTCAACTACCGTTAAGATAATATCCTGATAACTCTTTAGACCGTCGATGTTTTTATACTTGCGGTAGCTTTCAAGCGCAGTAGTCGTTGCCAATTTAATAGAGTTAACTGTTGCAGCTTCTACTCTCTTGTCCTGCTCTGTGATGTTGCTCACTTTAACACTCCCTTACTTGTACGTGGTGCAAAGTCGTCTTAATAACTGCACCAAATAATGTCTTAATTTCTAAATGATAGTTTTCTTGCTTAACGACTATACCGCTTGTTAGCTTGTCGAAGAAGTCGAAGGTAACTATACGCCCTACGATTGTTTTCACTGCATACGCTCCATAATTTCATCAGCTACGTATAACGTGCCCGTGCTTCTTAGTTCATCTTGATTGTTAGTTAAAAGAATGATTAACGACTTATCATCAAGTTCTTCTAATGTGGTTTTAAGACTTGACCATATACCGTTAGTGCTAACTTGTTTCACATAGTCATAGTACGTAAAATGTTCTAACTCTCCATTGTCAAATTCACTTTGTAAGTTTTTCATGTGGTTTCTACTCCTGTTCAATTACTTATCATTAAGCAATTACTAAGACGAACAAAGTTTGCACCTTGTCCGTCCTGTAATTATTTAATTGAAACAATGCCAAAACCTAAACGATTGAAAGGCGTATGATCGAAAATGTGACCTTTAACATAAATAGTCTTTAACGCCCTTGTCTCTGTGTTGCCGTAATGCTTATCAGTTATTTCAAAAGACTTGCCACCTAGTAGCTCAATGGCTTTCTTCCTTTCTTCGACTTGCTCGGGTTTCATTTGTTACTCACTGTTAGGACTGTTGTATTGTTGTTGCCTGTTAGTGTCACTTTGTAGCCTAACTTCTCAAGAATCCTAACGTGACAAGAGACGCCCACGCCACCTTCAAAGCTCGGAACTATCCCATTGCCCGAACCATAGCCAAGACTATCGGAGTTAGATTGTTTTAAGTTTCTTGGTTTATTCTTAGCTTTATAAAGCTGCTTCATTATTATTTCGTTTTGATTCAATAGTTGAGCGGTTGCCGTCGATTCTTTACAATACCCACATCCTGTAATTGAACTCGTTTCATGTCCGTAATTGTCACTACCTTTTGGGCAATATCCCCACGTATTAGACTTATAAAAGTTGATTATCAAAGTTAAGTCATTAGGCAATTTATCGGGCGCAGCGTTTACATGGTCTATTTGTGCTACCTTATACGCTAGTCTCTTATTGTGAACTTCTTTAATCCTCCTTTGAACTTGCTCAACTCTGTTACGCTTGTAGGGCGTTTTTCTGTCTAGTGTGTAGCTCTCAACTCTTGTAAGTTTATCACTTTCCTTTAATTCTTCTTTGAAGCTTTTAATGTTTTCGTTGATGCGCTTGTCTCTTTGCTTCTCTAGTTCTTTGACTATGTTCTTCATTGTTACTTCTCCTTTTGGGCTATTAATTTAGCCGCCCTGTACGTTGCTACTAATGCTTCGATGTTTTCATTGGTTAAGTTTTCCGCCTTAATAGCTTCACGCAGCGAGAAGCTATTTCTAGCTATGTATTGGCTACCTTGTACGTCGTGCCTTGCTAGTGCCGTTGTTCGTCTTAGTGCTACGTTAAAGCCTCGTAAGGTCGAGCAATCAACTAGCATTAATTCTTTCTTCATGTGGTTTTCTCCTCTTTGTTCGTGGTCTTAATTGACCATTGATAAAGTCGAAGAACTTGTGCGCTCTCCGACTCGACAATGATTAATTATTCATCTTCTTGCTTATATTTATCCTCAAAATAGACTTTAATCATGCCCTGTTCATCAGGTATTAATTCTACTAAGCCCATACTTTGCGCAATTATTAAATAGTGGAGCGTGAAGCAAATAGACCAGTCGTTAGTTATTTCCATAATCTTATAGAGGTTTAATAACGTGGGCGTATATCTATTCCCTTGCTCTTGTTGTAGCTCTACTACTTTTGCAATTAATCGGGCGCATTCCTTCTCTTTCTCGGTGTATTCTTTCATGTGGTTTTCCTTTGCCCGATTGCTCGGGCGGTTAGTGGTTTATATCTTTTTAAAACCTTTGATTAATCTCATGGGTGATTCTTTAGTTGAAAGCATATAGCTGCAACTTGTAAAATACTCTTCTGCCGCTTCTTGAGTATAATTGTGAAGTGTTAAATAGAGAGTGTTGGTGACAACATCAATAATGTAATAAGTACTCTTCATGTGGTTTTCTCCTTTCATGTGTCCGGCATTGGACAATTATTAGAACCGAAGAACTTGTGCGCTCTTCGATTCTATAATCGTTCAATAACTAGCAACCGCACCCGTCATAGCAGCAGTGTTGGTAGCTATTGTCAGAGTACCCCGAGGTTAAAGAAGCGGCATAGTTAACTTCCTTCTGGACCTTTGTTAGTCTTTTCTTTCTAGGCTTTGCAGGCTTCTTGGCTCTTTTCTTCTTAACTTTCTTAATTACGCATTCGTTTTCAGCGTCCCAACAGTCAGAGCAATTGTACCCTTCGTCGTTTCCGTTGAAAGTTTCTAACTCCGTCCAACTCTTACAGTTTTCACACTGCTGAATGCCATTCTCACTTAGAATGTCTGAAGTATCATCACCCGTTAGACCATTTGCTAGGTTTTCAAACTTTCCATAGCCCATGTTGAGCTTATCTAGGGCTTCTTGTTTTAGTATTCTTGCCATGTGGTTTTCCTTTGCCCGATTGCTCGGGCGGCTAGGTGGTTTATTCTTATAAGTTCATTTCTTCTAAAGTGCTTTTCAAGTTGAAACAATCCAACAAACTAGCAGCATTTGATACGTCGATTGTAAACTGCATGACTTCATTGTAGGCGGCTAGATTGTCTGTGTGTTGTGCTAAGTGAATTGAAAAGTAGGTAGCTTGTGCCTTGGCTTCTTGGAAGTTTTTACCTGTCTTTGTAACAGTGCTTGCCATTGTAGCAAGTTGGTGCATTGTTCTAAGTCTGTAGTGTTTGAGTGTTGCCATGTGGTTTTCTCCTTGTTGGCGTTGCTCGTGTTGAGCGTGGTAAGTATGAATGGTAAGCACTGACAATGCCTGCGCCAAAACGTCATGGCAAGAAAAAAGTTCATATAAATGAATGTATTTTTTGTGCCGTGAGTCTCGTGGTACGGTATTGGTAGTATAAAGGTACGATAGTGGGACTGAACAGTGCGCTTTGGGCGTAAGTTGCGTAAGTTACTACGATATGAGCGCAAGTGCCTTTATTGCCTTGATAGGGCACTTAGTGGGATATTTGTAGTCCCTTCTTATATCTCTAATTAAATTAATATTGTAATGTGTATAGTAATGGTCACTATACACGTTACGTTTCAAAAAAGTTTGTTTGCCTCAGAGCTATACCGCGTTATAATTAGTGACCAATGGCGACAATCGTAGCACGTCGGGGAAGTCGAGGCGTTCTTGTGCGCTTTGTGCGTGGGATTGCCACCCGCACGAGCATGTCGAAGCCTCAGAGATTTTCACCTCACTTAGTCGGCTAACTCTCCACATACTTATCACACTAACCGCCTACTTCCGGTGGATCGAACGCACCACGCATGGTTGATGTGGATAACTCTGATCGGGGAGAGTCGGACTGGCTGCGCGCTGCTCGTGGTGCCTGCTACTTCCGTGCTAAGATGCGCTGTGCGACCCGAACGATCCGCACAGATCGACTTCCCCCTTTTTCTGTCGGCTCGCGCGGGGGATACCCACCCCCGCTCAACTTTACAGACTTCCCGACGAACCGTTAGTTACCGTGCTAACAATACTCCTAACAGTACCCGACCCCCTCCCCTCGATAAAATTTTCAAAATTCTAAAACCTTCTAACATCGATGGACACACCAACAGCCATCGCCCAAACTTTAATAGTGTGTGTATGTCGAAGGCACGAGAAGGATTCTCAACGCTAACGACAAATCGTCTCCAAAGAATGCAAGAGGGGGACAACCAATTAATCGAAGCCAACACTTCGTCGTTACTCCTCTTGCTTCCTTACCTAATCTCTTGATACAATTATTATATGGCCGACCCCTTAGCACCTAAACATAGATTATTCGTCGAAGCTTATGCTGGAGATGTTGTTCAAGCTATGCAGGTGGCAGGTTACGTTGGAGATGTTACTAAGCTCGAACAAGACGGGAACAAGCTTCTAACCAATCCAAATATTCTTACCGCAATCAAAGAAAGATCGAAGTACCTAACAAAGACTAATGAGATCGTAGCAGACAGAGAAGAGCGGCAAGCCTTCCTATCAGCAGTAATGCGTAATCAAGATCCACACCGGATGGTACAGTTCGACGAGTTCGATAAACCTAAGAAGGCAGAACCTATTCCTATGAACACGAGACTGAAAGCTCTTGAACTCCTCGGCAAGTCGGAGGGTGACTTCACTGAGAACATTAACCTTCAAGGCAACGTAACGGTAACAGATATTGTCTCACGCTCATACGAGATACCGGACGAAGACCTGGATGCAATCGAGGCAGAGTATGAAGAAATCAGAAACGCCCAAGAAGGTGCCGAGCAAGAAGAACCCGAAGAAGCGGAAGAAGAAACGCAAGCCGATGATGATAGTGGCGTGGGTAGCGAGAGAGGAAGTAGTCTTCCTGATGAAGAACCAGGAGCCGGAGGACTACGAAGTGGTCTTGCCGGATTAATATAGGAGTAGAACCTTATGAAAATAAACATTGACGAGCTAGTACAAAACTTACAAGGAACAAGTGATGTAATAGACCCTGAGATCGAAGAGAATTTAACTGACGATGATTGGTTACAGATAGGAAATAGTATTTTTAAATGTGATGGCTGTGGTTGGTGGAGCGAAGCTCAAGACCAAGTAGATGATACTCCTGGAGAATCTATCTGCAAGGACTGTGACTAATGGCTAACGTACAAAGACATTTAGGCAAACACGCTGAGAACCAACCTGCAAAGGTGATGAAGCTTTGGAGACATAAGCCTCGTATCTTCTTTCGTGATGTCATGGATATAACCATGGACCCTTGGCAGGAAGAGTGTGTGGATCTCTACTTAAACAATCAGCGTATTGGATTGATTGCATCGAAGGGACCAGGAAAAACTTTCATGCTTGCTGGTATGTGCTGGCACTTCTGCATTACGAATCATTCGCCGAAGGTGGCATGTCTCTCAATTACAAAAGATCACTTAAAGTCAAACTTCTGGGCAGAGCTTCTCATGCTTAGAGCTAAGTCAGATTTAATTAAGGCAACCTTCGAGGAAGGTATGTCGAGGATGAACTGTATCGGGCGTGAAGGTTATTCCTTCATCGATGCTAGATCCTTTCCGAAGCAGGCAGATGAGAACCAGCAGGCTTCAGCTCTTGCCGGACTCCACGCAGATAACGTGGCGTTCTTCATTGATGAGGCAGGTATGATTCCAGACGCCGTGATCAATACTGCAGATGCCGCTCTGACGACCGAGGAAGGGCCTAGGAAGAAGGCAAAGCTAATATGTACTGCCAACCCAGAGGAGCCGAAAGGGATCCTTCACAGGGCAGCTATGGGACGCTCAAAGCAGGATTGGAAAATATACAGAGTATCGGGAGATCCTGACGATCCTAAGAGAGCTCCTAGAGTTTCAATCAAGTGGGCCAAAGAACAAATTGACATGTATGGTCGTGATAATCCATGGGTCATGGTCAACGTGCTTGGTCAATATCCACCAACGGGTACTACGAAGCTGATAACGGAAGAAGCCGTTTATCAATCCATGCACCGTGAGATTCTCGACAAGGAAGTTCGTAACTCACAGTTAAGACTTGGAGCTGACATTGCCCGAGGTGGTGTTGACAATACTGTCTTCGCAAAACGTCGAGGGCTTAAAGCTTACCCTGTCGAAGTTCTTGGATCCGACCAGGACGGACCACAGCTTGCAAGTAAGATTGCTTTTCTCTACCAAGACGAAAGAATCGAAAGAGTGTTCGTTGATAATACTGGTGGCTATGGATCTTCAGTTATTGATTCACTTAAGTTCATGCCAGAGATCGATGTAACTCCTGTTGTCTATAACTCGAAGGCGCAAGATGATCGCTACTTCAATAAGAGAACCGAGATGTGGGTTAGGATGCGAGACTGGATTACGAAAGATGGTGGAGCCTTACCGAACGATCCACAGCTTGCTGAAGAGATCCAGATGCCTAACATTTATTTCCATGGTGGTAAAATGCGCCTGGAGGAAAAAGAGCAGATCAAGGCAAGGCTAGGTAAGTCCCCGGACCGTGCAGATGCGCTTGCTCAGACCTTCGCCGATGTGGAGCAGGCCAGTTTTTACGCCGATCATTCCGATCCGTTCTCTCCAGTACCAGGCGCAAGTCATAGTAATCGTGGAGGTTATATCTCAAATCAAAACCAACTTGACGAGAGATACCGCCCTCCATCAAACTATAAGTCTTAGTAATTGTAACCAGCTTAGTTTCAGGGTACTATAAGATATGGCAAGCAAAAATATATTTAAGCAGCTATCTCAAGAGCTTTTTGATTCAACTCGCGGCCTGTTCGGAGATAAAGAATCTTCTGAAAGATCTACGACTGGCAAAAATACCAACAAGTTTTTAGACGACCCAGCTATTCAAGGCGGTCTTAAAGGCGGTCAGCAAGGTGCAGCGGCAGGCGCATCAGCAGGATCCTTGGCCGGACCTGGAATAGGCACAGCGGTAGGTGCAGCGATAGGCGGAGTCATTGGGCTATTCGTAGGAATTAAGCAAGGCGATAAAGTAAAGAAAGAAGATGATCGCCTGCAAGCGTCTGAATCAAATAACGAAAGGGAAAGAGCTAAAGCAGAGACAGGAGCAAGAGCACAAAGACTTGCTTTGATCTCAAGATCACCAAGCAGGGATGAGAGAACTGGAGATGGGGCAAGTGCATTAGCTCCTATATCTGGAGGCGACCCATTTGTAGGATCGCCAAGTTCTAAATCTTCAAAAACATCAGGAACATTTTAGGAGCATATATGCCGAAAAGAAAAATAAAGACTATTAAGAAAAAGGTTCAACCCGTCGAAGGTCGAAAGAATGGTCGTAAGATTAAAGTGGCCAAGGACAAGTTCGCCGATGCTAAAGCTGAAGCTAAGGCCGGAGCTGTTGCAGGAGCAGCGGTTGGAGCAGCGGTTGGTAAGTCTGTGAAGAAGCTTGCTTCTCGTAAGGTTAAAACTCCTAAGCCTCAATCATTGGCAGAAGTTGATGATAGTGATTCGTTAGCAGAGGGTGACGGGAAGACTCCACTAGCTCCAATCAAACGTAAAATTAAACGTAAGAAAAAGAAAGGTAATAAATAATGGCTAAGAGAAAAGTCAAAGTCAAAGTCAAAAAGAAAGGACGCAAGCCTTCAAGTATTGAGACTGAATCAGATAGTGAACTGGCTTCTCTTATCGCAGACAATGAGAGAAATGGTAAAAAGTTTAAGAAGGCTAAAACTGTAGGTAAAAGAATGTCGAGTGCAGTAAGTCGTACTCAGAATAACCATGACATCATAAAGAATGTAGAGAAAGGCTTAACTGATAAAGAGAAAGCTGCTCGCAAGAAGCAAATAAAACGTAAAATTAAAAAGAAGAAATAATATGGCAAGACTATCATTTACTCAAGTTCAGCAGATTAGGAATCAACTTATCGTTGACCGATCTCGTCACCTCGAAACGTGGCGTAAACGTGCGAAGATGATGTCACCTAATCGTTTCAATAATAACCCCAGTGATAAAAACCGTGGTCAAAGAAAAGACCAGGACATTATCAATAGTCAGGTGAGAAGATCCCTTAGAACATTTGTATCGGGGATGATGAACGGAGCTACCTCAAGAGCTAGACCTTGGTTCAAACTTATCTCAGTCGATGAATCAAAAGGAAACTCAACTGCAGCTCGTCGATGGTTTGCTGATGTTGAAAGAATTATACTTGCTCACATGCAGGTTAGTAATCTATACCGCGTACTTCCTATGGCCTACAAGGACGTTGGAGTATTCTCAAACGCCGCTTACGGTATGTTACCTCACGACCGTTTCGGTTTTCATTTCCAGCCTTTCACAATTGGAAGCTATTGTATTGCTAACGATTCTGAAGGGAACGTCACCACCTTCATGCGTGACTTTAACTTATCAATTAGACAAGTGATTGAAACGTATGCTGATGAAACTCCATCCGGTCAAATTGATTGGTCAAAGTTTGATCCGTGGATTAAAGATTCGTGGGACAACCAGAGATACCAGGACACTGTCAATCTCGTGGTTATGATAGTTCCTAATAAAGCTCCGAAAGAGAACCCTCTCTTTCCAGAGGATAGAGCTTACCAATCTTATACTTATGTGAATGGTTCAGGGTCTAATGTAAACTCAAGTGGATCAAGAACATCATTGATGTCTTTCTCAAATAAATTCCTATCAGTTAAAGGTTACGATTACTTTCCAGTGATCGCACCAAGGTGGGAAGTAGCGCCTGAAGAAGATTATGGAGATGAGTCTCCAGGTTGTCTTGCTGAAGGTGATTGTAATACTCTTCAAGAGCTTGAAAGAGCTAACCTTGAAGCCGTTGATAAATTAATCAGACCTCCTATGGTTGGACCTGCTGCTCTTAGAAGATCGCAGGCATCAATCCTAGCTGGAGGAATCACATACCTTGACGAGCAAGACAGTACAAAACAATTTAGACCTGCTTTCACAGTAGAGCCTAAGATCTCAGAACTCCTTAACCAGAGAGAAGAGACGAGGCAAGCTATTCGTTCTGCATTCTTTGAAGATCTATTTAAGATGCTATCAGATGAGAAGACAGTATCTCACGTATCAGCGAGAGAGATCGAAGAGAAAGCTGCTGAGAAGTTAAGTGCTATCGGTCCTATCCTAGGACAACTTGACCAAGATCAAAACAGAAGACTAGTAGAGAACTCTTTCAGACTTCTAATGGCCCAAGGTAAATTACCACCTAAGCCGCCAGAGTTAGAAGGAGCTGAGATTAGACCAGAGTATATTTCTATCCTGGCGCAAGCACAGAAAGCTTCTCTAATCACATCTACCGAAAAGTTAGTTGCATTCGTAGCTCAATCAGCCGAGGCCTTTAAAGATCCTTCGCTGCTTAAGTTAATCAAGCCTGACTTAATGGTAAGACAATACGCCGATTATTTGGGAGTAGACCCAGCACTAATTCGTGATGAATTAGAATATGAACAAATTCAAGAAGCACAAGCAGCAGTGCAAGCTCAAGCGCAAGCCCAGGCAACGCAAGCTCAGGCCGCATCTACAGCAAAAGATTTATCTCAAGCTAAAGTAGGTGAAGGTGGATTATTGGATCAGTTCGCAGGGGCACAACAGGCGGTTTAATGAACATTGATGAGAAGTTAGAACTTAAAGAACGCAACGATGTTGAGTTCGTACTATCTACTGAAAGTGGAAGAGCATTCCTTTGGAGAGTGCTTTCTCTTTGTGGAGTCTACCAAGACATAAACACTGATGGCGAACAAGAGACAGGCCGTAAGTTAGGTCAGAGATCTATTGGTCTTCTGCTCATGCAGATAATCGGAGACGCCGATCAAGACAAACTTTTTCAAATGATGAAGGAAGCTAAGTTCCGCCAGGAAGAAACGGAGGTAGAACTTAAGAAACAAGAAGAGGTAGACGGAGAGATCAATGCCGATATACCATCAATGAGTAGTTACATCTAATCTAGGAGTAGAAAATGAAATGGATGAAAAAGAAATACATGTTACAATATCCTGAAGGCGATACAGCTCAGACAACTCCACCCGTGGAAGAACCTGCAGCCGAGGAGCCAGGAGCATTATCTCCCGCAACGGAAGAGCCAACAACTGAAGAACCTAAAGTTGATGAAGAAAAACCACATGAAGAGCCGCAAACTACTGAAACACCTGCGGCAACAGATGAACCTGCGGCAGAAACGCCAGCAGAAGAATTTGAAGAATTTGAGATCACACTAGCTGAAGACTCTATTCTTTCTGAAGATCAGTTCAACGGGATCGTAGATCTTGTAGAAAAAGCAGGGATGAATGAAGAGCAAGCTAAGGCCTTTATTACTCAGCAAGAATCTCTTATTAAGTCAGGCGCTCAGCAAGTAAATGAAGCGCATGTCGCTCAGGCCAAAGCAAATAGAGAAGCTCTTGTTACAGATCCTCTTTACGGAGGTACTGAAGCAGGGTTCAACGAGTCTCTTAAGGTAATGTCTAAACCAGTGGAAGCATTCGGAGATGAGCAATTTAATGAACTTCTAAGATCAGATATTGGTAATCATCCGGCACTTGGAAGATTCCTATTTAAGTTAGGTAAGGCTATGGAATCAGAAGGTTTTCATGGTAAAGGTGGCAAGACTGAGCCAGTAAAGAAGTCAATCGGAGAAACCCTATACCCCACGTTTTATGAAAAAGCTTGACGAGGTATTGAAATAGTTTACACTAAAGTAATTAAGACTGTTGTAAATAAACTGCAAAGGAAATCATAATGACTGTTAAAACTGCAAGTAACCCTACACTCGTCGATGTAATGTCAATGCCAGGAATGGATGAAGGAATTGGAGAAGTCGTTAACCTTCTTGCCCAGTTTAATCCTATCCTCGATGATGCTCCGGCATTTGAGTGTAACAATGGATCAAGACATAAGACTACTATTCGTACTGGTCTTCCAACTCCTACTTGGGGAAAGCTCTACAAGGGTATTGCTCAAAGTAAGGGACTTAAACAATCAATCGAAGACACCACAGGATTCCTAGAATCAAGTGCTGGTGTTGACCAAAGACTTGTTGACATCGTTGAAAGTGCTGAAGGTAAAGCTTCTATTCGTTTAGAAGAAGCTGAAGGTCACTTAGAAGCAATGGCTCAAGAAATGGCTACGGCAATGTTCTACCACGACACTGCTACTGACCCTGAGAAACCAATGGGATTCGCACCACGTTTCGATTCTCTTGCAGGTGCTCAGAACTCAAGTCAAGTTTTTGACGGTGGCGGTGCTGCTAACTTAACATCTATCTGGATGATTACTTGGGACAAGAAAACAAACCACCTTCTTTATCCGAAAGGATCTCAAGCAGGGATTAAGAGAACAGATCGTGGGCTTCAGAAAGCTCTTGATGGTGCTGGTAATCCGTACTACGAGTATGAAGAAGACTTCATCTGGCACATGGGACTTTCAGTTCGTGACTGGAGATATGTAACTCGTGTTGCTAATATTAACGTAGCTCAGTTATCGAAAGATGCGACTACAGGTGTAAACCTTATCGATGCTATGACTGAAGCTCACTATGGTCACTACGGAAGAAGAAAGTCTGTAGGTATGACTAAGATCTACGGTAACACTGACATCGTTAAGTACCTAGACTACCAAGCAAGGAACTCTACGATCAACGGAGCCTTACGTCTTATGAAAGACCAAGAAGGTCCAAATGCTCAAGAAGTTCTAAGCTTTAGAGGCGTAGACATCAGAGAGACTGATGCTCTTATTAACAATGAAGGTATTGTTTCTTAAGTTACTGGGAGGTTCGCCTCCCTTGTTTTAATAAAATGTTATTGGTCTAGGAGGCCTAAAATGATAATGGATGAAAGATCACTACTATCGGACAAGCAAGCTATCACGGCCACTGACTTCTCTGATTCAAGTTTAGACCTTGGGCAAGAAGGCGTCATTTATGACGGCACTGCCATTACAAAGAGAAAAGGTGTTGCAGAACATATTCCTCTTTATATCGGAGTGAATGAAGACTTTGACAACTTAACTTCTCTTAACATCTCAGTTCAGCAAGCTGCTGCTGTTGATGGTTCTGGCGACTTAGTTGCTGGTGAAGAAGTTTTCGCTGTAGAAGTTTTAGCTGCTGATCTTTTAGCTGGTTATATCTGCCCGATTGACAAGCTACCAAGAAAAGTAACTAAGCGTTACCTTCAGTTCGTTTACACAGTAACAGGTGCAGCTCCTACTACTGGTCAGATCTCTGCTGGTTTCGTAGCTGCCGTTGATGGTGGAAATAAAAGCGGGTTCTAATTAGAACTCGCATAACTTTTCTAGGAGTAGAAAAATGAATAAAGAAGAACTATTAAAAAGAATAGATGTGATTGTCCTTCAACGTATTTACAGAGAAGGACGATTCATCGAATCAGGTGAGTCTTATAAAGCTTGCCGATATGAGTTCTCAAAAAGCCACATGGTAGCTGTTGATGAAAAGGGAGAACCTTTAAAGACTCAACCTAAAGAACTTGATGATAGAGAAACTCGTAAGACACTTGCAGGGGGAGACAGTAAAAAAGCTCCATCTTATTCTGCGCCAATTATCACCCAGGAAACAATCGACGCTAGAGATGCTGAACTTGCTTCTGAAGGTGAAGAAGCAGAGCTTCCACCAATCGAAGCTCCAAAGGAATCAGAGGGTGTAGCCTCTCTAGTTTAAGGAGAAGTACATGTTATTTGATGCCGACATTTCCAATCTTGCCCTCGGTATGCTTGGATCTACCCTAACAATTTCAAACGTATCTTCGGACACCTCGGCTCAGGCCAAGGTGATCCGCAGGCACTTTCAGTCCTCTCTTGAAACCCTCTTAGAGAAATATGAGTGGGGATTCGCTACCAAGATCGCAGCCTTATCTTTAGTCGAAGAAGCCCCTAATGACGGCGTATATGCCTTCTCCTATCGTGCCCCTTCTGATTCATTAGTAGTTAGAAGAATCGGAGCAGAGAGCGCCTTACAGTCTGTAGAGGACTATGAGGATGAGCGCAACGAATATGAAGAGTTCTATGATAGTTCTGGAGTTTTGATCTACTCCAATATCGGAGATGCTTTCATTAGGTACACAAAGAACGTAAGCAGTAGTATTGCTTTCCCTAACCACTTTGGTCGGGCATTAGCAGCTCAACTTGCACTAGATATTGCTCCGAGTATTATCACTAATAACTTCGCTAAGATCCGAAATGTGCTACTTATCGACGCTGAAAGGAAGATTAATGACGGGATTGCTGCTGATTTAAACAGAAAACCCCGACCTAAGACTTCCGAATCTCGCTTTGTTCGTGTAAGATAATGGAATGCCAACTAGAAAAATAATATCTTTTGAAAACGGCGAGATCTCTCCTGCTCTCAGGTTCAAGACAAACCTCGCTGCCTTTGCCACCGGACTTTCAAAGCTCCTTAACTTTACTGTTAGAAAAACTGGAGGCGTCTCGAATCGCTCCGGCTTTAAACATGTAGCCGTCGTAGGTATTCAGTCGGGTCTTAGAGTACCAGGTCGAGTTAGATTATTCTCTGCCGAGGTTCCTAAATCAAACGACCCGCTTGATGAAGTTCCTGTCACATTAGTGGAGCCTTCACTTGCAGGAGAAACTGTTGAAGTATTCGGTGCTGGGACTTTCGGCCTAGCTGCAAACGTAGCTGACAGAAACTTAACTAACGTAAGGCTATCTCAACTTGGAAGTAAACTTATTTTTTCTAATGGAGAAGTTCATTGGGCGTATGAAAGAGATGCCACTGCTCCTGGAGTTATTGTTGATAGAGTTTTAGAAGGCAAACTCCCTATAACTATTGGAGGTACTCTAACTTTTACAATAACTACGACGTACAGCTATTTATCAGGGGCCTCTGTAATAGATAAGCCTGTAATGTATCGAGTATATCAAGTCTTAACTACTGGCGATGAAGTTTTATTTAGAGAGTTTTCTGCAACGGCAGGATCAGGGGTAACTTTAGTTCCAGGAGAGCCAAGACAGTTCGGAGATACTTCTTGTAATAACCTATTACTAATAGGACTTACAAATGACAGAAGAGTAAAACACTACAATGTGTACAGAGCCACTAGAGGATCTGGCGCTGCTGACCCTGGAAACTGGGGATTAGTAGGTAGGATACCTAGGCCGAAAGTAGGCGGAGATAAAGAGTTCCACGACTACATAACTCAACCAGACTTCTCACAACCGCCTCCTTCTGAAGAATACTTGTACGGGGATTCAGGAGGTAGAACTCTAACCTCGGCAAGACTGATAGGGCACTATCAACAGAGAAGAATCATCGTAGTAAACTCTGACAGCTCAAACCTTGAAGAAGGCGGAGTAGTAGCTTCTAAAGCTGGAGCTGTAGACGAGTTAGATACTCCTGAGTTCTTTACACCAATAGGAGCTTTCGACTTCAACGTACCTATCGGAGTTAAGACAAAGATCGTAGCTTTATTAGAGATGGAAAGGTTAATCATACTAACTACTGATGCCGTAATTATGATAAGAGGCGGAGAGCAAGGGATACTTACTCCAGGAACAATTAACCCAAGAGTAGTTAACCGTGATGGTTGTTCTGAAAGAGTAACTCCAGCATTCGCAGGAAAGTACGGTTTCTTTATGACTAAGAACGATGAGAAACTAATGCGAATATCCTTCTCACTCGAAGGCGACATTCTACTCGATGAGATTTCTATAATATCAGATCACCTTATTGAAAAAGATAGAGTGGTTGAAATGACTTTAACTAGAGGAATAGAGAATATACTTTGGTTACTAAAGGCTTCAGGAAAATTAGTATCAGTAACTATCCACCAAAGTGGGGAAGTAACAGGATGGGCAAGGCACGACACTGATGGGTTCATTGAGTCCATAGCTTCTACTAACTCAAACATTCAAATATCAACATCTACTTTAGAAGATGCAGATAAGTATGAAGCTCTTATGATTTTAGTAGTAAGAGATGGCGTAAGGCTTTTAGAGGTACTTACAAAAAGAGAAGATTCTGAAACAGAGAAGTATAACTTTGTAGACTCGTCTATGTCTTTCGGTAAACGATTACATTTAGATGAAGAGAACAATCAATATGATAACTGGTTCCCTGAAGAAATAATTCAAGATCACGTAGGTCAAGGAGAATTAGCCTCACTAACTCAGGAATCTAAAGGGCTAACTCTTACGGGTGGAGTAAATTGGGACGAGAACGAAGACATAACTCTTACCTCTATTGATGGGAACTTGTTTCAAGTACCTACCGTTGATAAGTTCGTAGTAGACTTCTTCTATGATGAAGATGGTATTCAAAAGTCTATTAGATGGGAGCAGACAGGTTTCACTTCTGCCACTGTTATAACTGGAAGACTAAGCGGAACTTTACCTGCGGCCCTAAGAAATGCTACTGATAGAATCATAAGAACTAGATGGCTAAGAGCTAAGAATAGAATAACCGGACTAACTCACCTTGCTGATAAAACAGTATCACTATTCGCTGATGGAGTAGTAGTATCCTCTCCTCTTAACCCATATTATGAAACTGCTTTAGTAGTTAGTGCAGGCGGAGTCATAGAGCTTGACGACTACTACGCATTCGGAGTCGTGGGGCTTCCATACGAATCTGAGTTTGAAACTTTAGACCTCGATACTTCCGACAACCGAACTTTGACTGAAGCGTATAAGCTAGTAAACAGAGTAGGTATTGCATTCCAGGAATCTAAAGGTGGATATGTTGGCCAGACAGGTGAGCATGATACTTTAGATGATATGCAAGAAATTATCTCAAGAGAAGATCAAGACTTAGAAGAAGTGACAGCAAACATAAATGAGCACATCGACACTACCTTTCCTGCAGAGTGGGAGAAGACAGGTAGAGTTTTAATTAAACAGGTTGACCCGTTACCAATGACGGTACTCGCAGTATATCCTAAAGGCGTAGCAGGGAGTTAATTATGGCATCAACAGGAAGTGGAGTAGTAGGAACATTCGACGATGTTAGAAGTAGAGATTTTAATCTTGGAGCTTTTAGCGGCGACACCTTCGCAGACGAGAACTCACAGTCATTTGAATTTGATAAGATTGGAAGAGCTCCGTCAGGCAAAGGTGACAGTGGCGGCGAAGGTGAAGGCGGAAGTGGCGATGATGATGAGTCGCCAGGCGCAAGCACTAAGCAAATTACTGCAAGAATAAATGCAGGCATAGGATTGGCTAAAGCCGGAGCTGCAGCTTATGGTGCGATAAAAGAATACGAGCATATAGAATCAGCTAGTAAGTTTAACATCGCCCTAGCCAACCAACAGTTCAGAGAGACAAGAGCATTTGGAAAAGACAAAGCTCTTAGGGAAGAGACTAAAGGTTTTGCAAGAGGTGAAGCAGCAGTTCTTAGATCAATAGCTCAAGGTCAATCTTCAACAGGATCAGTAGCAACTTCACTTCAAGAAGCTGAAGAAACTTTAGCAATACTGAACGCTACAGCTATTGAAACCAATGCAATGAGGCAAGCTTACGGATTTAAAAACAAAGCCATTATGGTTGAGTATGAACTTGAACTTGCAAAAATTACCAGAGATAACAGACTTATTACTGCCGGAATATCGGCGCTAGGCAATATTGGCTTAGGTGCGGCTACGTTTTAATAGGATAAGGTATGGCAGAAAGAGATGATATAAGATTACGAGATCAAGTAGCTCCTCAAGCTGGAGCTAAAGTATTTGATACGTCTAAAGCTCCAGAGCAGGTAAACGTCGGAGGACTCCTTGACCAAGCAAGTAAAGGGATAAACGCTCACCAGAAAGCTAAGATTGAAGCTGAGAGTACGTACCTTACTGACATAGTAAACAGTGCGCGGCAAGAATACTTCAACTCTCAAGCTAAGATTGCACAGTCTAAGAAGCTTGGATCTTACGAAGAGATTGACAATCAAGCAGCTCGGCTTAAGAAAATAGAAGACAAGTTTATCGCAGATGCACAGCCTCACTTAAGGGCAGAGCTTAGAACTAAAATGAATACCGCTAAGTTAGGTCTTATTAAATTTCAAACCATGCACGCTTCTAAAGAAGAAGCTGCTTATAAAGATGAAGTTAATACTAGGGATTTAAAGCTAAGCAACACCGATGTTCTGTATAGCATAGGAGATACGGATAAAGTATTTTCTGGAAAGCTTGATGGAGTTAGAGAGGTAGCTGAGAGGATGGCCAGAGCTGACGGATTCGCCAAGCCTGACGACATAAGACTGTATGGAAGTAATGCAGAAGGCGCTGCCATAGTAAACTCTCTAAAGAGTACAGCCGCAGCAGGTGAATCAAAGCAGACAAAAGAGCTATTTGAAAAATATGAAGATCGCATCATCGACCCTAAGCAGAGAATCGAAGCACAGAAACTAGTTAAGGCTGCTGAAGAACAAGGGAAGATCACCGAGGCCATCAACTTAAAGAATGAAGCTAGAAGACTATTCGGAGATAACCCTGCGGCTCAAAGAAGATACATCGAAGCTAAAGCAAAGGTAGAAGATGTAACTGGTGAAGTTGCTAAAGAAGCTCTATCAATGCAGAAGACAGATCAGATCGCTGCTGACAGAGAAGTTAAGAGAGAAAAAGAAAGAACAGGAATGGAAGCTACTAATAAAGTTCTTGAAGGTAAACCTGGGGCATTGAGAGCTGCTAAACTTATGGCCCCACACGATGCAGTGGCTCTTACTAAACTTGATAAGCAAGTTAAAGAAGGAACCTTAACAGTAACTCAACCAGAGGCTTATAACTCTCTTATTGATCTCTATAGAAACGATGAAGAGTTCTTCAAGCAAGTAGAGCTTGGCGGTGCTAAGTATGCCACTACTATAAGTAAGACTGATTTAAAAAATCTTAAATCAATGCAAGATAACCTTCATAAAGAAGTAAGAGATAGAAAAGAAGAATTAAAATACTCTACAGTTAAAAGCGTAGGTGGAACTATTGATGCCCTTGCAGGTGCAAGAGGTATGAGTAAGGAGGATGATCCAGGCGGATACCAGACTATGTGGGCAATAGCTACTGACATTTACGGTGAACTGCTAGAGGATAAAGCCCTTGTAGAAGCTGGAGACAAGCGAGCATTCGACGCTGAGTTCGCTAGAAGATTAAGAGTACGTGCTCCTCTTCAAGAAGATCAATCATTTTTCCGTGGGCTATTTGGAAGAGAACTTGAAGCTGTTTCTCAAATTGATATTATCGAAAGAGGACAAGCTGGCGAGGATCTCGTAGACCAAACAAGAGTACCAGATGAAGTAAGAGAACGAATTATAAATAGATTTAAAGAAAGAAATGACGGTAAAGCTCCTTCTCTTCTTAAGATGCAAGAGCTTGTTAATGCGTATGCGAAACGACGAGCGGGGTTGAAGTAGTGGCAAATATAAAAGCGTCAGAGCAGCTTGTAGAATTTATTAAGCAGCAGGAATCTTTTCGTGCAGAACCTTACGACGACGTAGGTACGCCTGCTATCGGGTATGGATCTCGTAGGAAAGAAAACGTAGCTCTAGGAACTATTACTGAAGAACAAGCTCTGCAATTTCTAAGAGAAGATATTGCTGAAGCTGAAGCCTTAGCCTCTAAACAGATTACCAATGAGAGCCTTACTCAAGGTCAGATGGACGTTATCGTAGATATGTTCTTCAACGTAAGAGCTAGATCTCGCAAAGGAACTGTAAAGTTAATTAATGCAGGCGATATTGATGAAGCTTACGTAAACATAGGTAAGATTACCAAAGCAGAAAACCCTAATACAGGAGAGATGGAAGATCTTGGTGGGCTTGTTAAGAGAGCACGAGCAAGACAGGACATGTTCCTAAGAGATAACTCTTACTATGGAAAACCTGTCAACTCCGACCTAGCTACTGCCAATGTAAACCCAGGCATTGAAAAAGAAAGATTAGAGAAAGCAGCACTAGCTAAAACTGAGCCTATCGAAACTAAAGGGCACGGAGCTTCAGGAACCTTCGGAGAACCAGACGTAACTCCTGAAGAAGTTGATAAACTGCCAGAACAACCAATCGATCAAGACTTGGCTGACTTATCTATCGACGACGATGTTAACGCCGCTATTGATTCTGTAATGTCAGGAAGTGAAGAACCTAAACCATTAGAAGAACAAAAAGAGATCGCTGATGGATCTCACGATGTAGATATTGACTTTGCCATCGACGATGTAATGGTCAAAGACAACAAAGCAAGAGAGCAAGATTTAGTTAAAAGAAGTAGAGATCGTGAAGTATCTCCTCTTAAAGATGCTCAAGCGATCTCTCAAGAGAGCGGTTTAGATACTGCCACTGTTGCAGAGTCTAGTAAGTTCGCTAAAGAAACTGGCATGGGAAAAGAAGATGCCCTGGCCCACGTTAAAGAATCAGATTATGAATCGAAGAAAGCAGATAAGAAGCTTCAAAAAGTATCAGAGAGTAACCCTAACATTAAGAAGTGGGGATCTAAGCCTGAGAACTTTCAAGTTCTAATGTCTAACCCTGATGGGTTTAAGAAGCTTGACGATGTAGACTCTCCTTTCATCGATGACATGAAGACCATCCTCGAAGGTAGTCCTATAGAGTTCAGAGAAGCTAACGCTCACCTTCAAGCGATGTTAGGTTTAAAATCTAAAGAAGAAGCTTTAAAAGAATTAGACGTAATCGATCACGATAGAAAACTACTGCCAGCTCTTAATAGTGCTGAAGGTATGAAAGAGATCCAAAAAGATGTTGATAAAATGTCTGAAGGTTTCAGGAAGCTAGTTGATTCAGTTAATGATGCTGACGCTATCGAGTTTGAAGACATGAATAACTTCGCCCCAGCAGTAGGTCAAGCTATGTTGGATGCAGGTCACTCAGCCGTAGACGTATTAAGAGTCATGGGCAACTTCATAGATAACCCAAAAGCTATGATGCTTACTATTGCTCAGTCTCAAAGAAATAGTTTATTAGGCATAGGCCTAGGAACTCTGGGAGCTGTTGGCGGAGGGACTACAGGTTTCTTTACTCCCGTACCGTTCGGAGCTTTAGCTGGAGCAGGCGTAGGGTACAGACTAGGTGATTCATTCGGAGAAATGATTACTTCTTTTAGCACTAAGCTTAGAGAAGAGATGCAAGCTGCAGGTTTTGGAAATAACTATAGAGCCTTCTACGCTGACCCAGTAGCTTACGAGAAAGCAAAGAACAAAGCTCTTAAGTATTCTGGTTTAATGTCAACGCTTAACTTCTTCATGCTCAAGTTCGCAGGTAAGAATACGGCCAAGGCAATACAGAAAGCTGCCATAGCTAAAGGTGCTGCAAAGATAAGCGGCGTAGCTGCTAAAGGTGCTGCCAAAGATATATCAAAGAGTCTTGTAAAAGATACTGCTATTGATACAGGTTTAGATGTAACTAGAGAATTTACTTCAAGAGTGACTCCTCTTCCTGGAGTAGAAGGCGATGAGGTTGCTGGAGCTTTAACTGAAGCTGCGGAAGAGGGTATATTCGGAGTAGGCGGATCTGCTGCCACTTCGACGGTTGCTGCAGTAGCAAGAGTTCAACTTGAAAAACATAATACTTTTAAGAAGATTAAAATACTTCATAAAGAATATACTCAGGCCGAAAGTGCAGAAGCTCGCAAGTCTCAATATGACAAGACAAGACAAGCTCTTAATGAGATGCCAGAAGCTAATGGTAATCCTGAGCAAGTAAAAGAGTTTATTAAAGAGAAGTTCACTAAGACTAAGACTGAAGAAGAAACTGTTAAGACTCAAGATATGGAAGATGATCTTGACTTAGCTTCTGAAGAAGATCTCGACATAGAGAGTGATGAGCTTATTGCTGACGAGACAGACTTAGCTGCAGAACATGAAGAAGAGATTAACTCTAGTGTTGAAGTTGAGCAGGTAAGAATTAACACTACAGACTGGATCAACCATTTTGTAGAGCAAGGCCTGGAGCCGCTTGATGAAATTGAAAAGCTAGGACCGGAGTACGTTGCTGCATTCGTAGAAGCGGAAGAGTTTGGCACTGAACTTTCCGTACCTGTTGACGAGTTCTTAATTGCATTTAAAGATGATGAGGATGTAGCCAGTATCGTAAGGTTCGGAGAAGAGATCCATAACGCTAACGAGGCTAAAGAATCTAAGCAAGCTGTAGAAGCTGCTATGCCTGAAGTATTTTCTAAAACTCCAGTAGACGGAGATGGTGAAAGTAAAGAAGAAGGTCCAGAATTTATATTCCCAGAAGGTGAGCCTGAAGACGGAGACGTTCAATTAAGAAGAGTACAACTTTTAAATAAATATAAGAGTGCGCAAGAGCAAAAAGTTATTAAAGACTTATTCAATAGTATGCGAAGGCTTATTAAGAATACTCCAGGAATAGATAACAGAACAATCGAAGCTCATGCTGATGTTCAGTTTAGAAGACTTAGGCAAAGGTCTGCCGCCACCGGAATACCTATCTCTGATCTTGCTTCGAGAATGAAGTTCTCATCGGCCCAAGATCTAAGAATGTGGCAGAATGGAAAGCAGTACGTAGTTAGAGGACTCCTGCGAACTAGGACAGCTCTTGATAAAGAGTTAGCTATCTCAAGAGATACTGCAGGTCCGGGAACGCTATTGCACGAGTTAGGTCATGCGTGGCTTGGCGACATGATGGAAGATTACGAGCACATGCAAACATTGAAAGATGAAGACATGTCTCAAGAGCAAAAAGATTACAAACATGCCATGGTTCTTACTGCCGAAATGCTAGGACTAAGTAGTGTTAAAGAGCTACAAGACATTGGCTCTACTAGATCATTAGATAAAAAAGTTCAGGCGGAAGCTGAAGCTAGATACGAGAAGGCTCAAGAAACTTTCGCTCAAACTACTGAGAAATATTTCCTTGAAGGTAAGTTTAAAACATCGAAGATAAGAACTCTTATGGAGTATATGAGAAGGTTCTTAAAACCTTTCTCTAAAGATATTGGAACAGCCTACCCTGAGTTCCCAGCTCCAGTTATCGACGAGTCTATTGAGAGAATGTTTGAAGGTATTTTAGGAACTTCAGAACTACTAGAGAAAGAACTCTTTCCAATGTTTCCAGAACTGGAATTAGATCTCGAACTGTTCGGTCCTCAAACTGATGCCGTAATCGAAGCTAGGCTCAATGCAAGAGACGAAGCCATCGGTGAGTTTGTATCCAACATACAGCATAGAGAGTTCCGCCAGCGTGAGAAACTAATCAAGGCTGCAAAGAAGAAAATAAAACAACAAGCTGAAGAAGCCGTAGCAAACTTAGAATCTGTAAGACTTGTCAAAGCTATTAAAGATGCAAGTAAAGATGGGAAGATTAGTACAGAGTCTTTCATCGCAGCGTTCGGAGAAGAAGCAGTAGCTCAAGTTCCTAAAGGTATTCTTTCAGGTAAGAAAAGAAAAGGCGTAGATGTAACTGAGTTCATGTCGCTCATAGGCCGTGATGATAAGATACGTTTCCTACAACTACTAAGAGAAGCTGCTAACGTAAAAGATCTTCAAGCTAAAGCTGAAGCCTTCTTTACGAAAGAGAACTTTCCAATATTCAAATCAGATGAAGAGATCCACCACATCGCTGTAGAAGCAGCTAACGGACATGGCGCTCGTAGGAAACTACTAAGACTTGAAATGAAAGCTCTTGCTGAAAAGAGTAAAGCTAACAAGAAGAAGATCGACCAGAAGCTACAACTTGCTCCAGGTGTTCAAAGAAGAATGCTTCGTGCGAATATGGAACAGGAAGCGAGACAACTAGCTTACAGAATGAACTATAAGAATTTTAAACCAGGCGATCTATTAAAAGATTCAGACAGACATAGCCGTGACTCTGTTAAGTTTTATAGAGACGACGACATCGATGCGGCACTAGAGTCGAAGCAACTTCAGATCTTAAACTTTGAAGCATACAAGTACGCTAAGAAACTTGATAAGCAGATAAGAAAGGTTAAGGTTCAAGAGAAACTAATAGCTAAATCTAATCCTAAAAAGACAGCTAAGACTCACGACCAAAGAGGTATTAACTTAGCTAAGCAGATCGTTAAAGATTTTAAAAGAGGCGCTCCTCTTACTATCATCGATGTAAATGATCTACCGTCTAACACTACCGTCTACTCTAAAGGCTGGGGAGATTTCATAAACGATAAGATCAGACAGATCAATGAAAGATTAGATAACACTTTACTTAAGTCTAACGCTGATGCAGGAACTTATCTAGCTTATGGTGAACTTCTAGCCAGTATTAAAACGTCTGCAAGATTAGAGAGAATAGCAATAGTTCAAGGTAGAGCTATGGCGAGAGAAGATATTAGAGCTGAGATCATCGAAGACATAACTACTGACAAAAAAGGTGAACTCAGAGAACCAATCAAGAGAGATGATGGAGGCGAAGGCTACTTCGTTAAGCAGAGAAAAGATCTGGAAAGAATGAGAGAATCTTTCTCCGGCATGTACCGTGATAAATTTCACTTTGCAAAGTCTTCTTTATTTAAAATGCTTAACACTGTAATGGATGCCGAAGCTGAGTTCACTCTTCAAAGAGAAGAAGGTTTCAATAACATCTATGACAAGTTCACTAAAGGTAGTAAAGAAAGAAGAGCTGCCAACAGTGTAATCTTTAACACCATAGCCCCGTTCGGTAAGAGAGCAGGGTTTAAGAAAGTGTTCGGAGAGAATGAAAAGATTCAATTCAAGATCGGAGATAAAGACTTCACTCTTAGTAGATCAGAACTCCTGGCCATGCTACTGCATACGGGAAGTGAGTCGAACTTAAGACATCTACTACTCGGAGGGATTAAAGGTTCTGGCCCTCTTGTACAAGTAGACCCTACTGCCGACACGATAGATACGAGTGCATTCTTTGACATGCTTGATGGTCTTATCGAAGATGGAACTATAACCCAGTCAGATATGGAAGCTGTTCAAACTGTATGGGACTTCATGGAAGAACACTACGAACCTAGCAACAATGCCTTCGAGTATATGAATGGGCATAGGTTTGGAAAGATTAATCATAAGCCAGTGAAGACTAAATTCGATACGTACAAAGGCGGATACTTCCCGCTATTCCAGGACGACGCTTATAAAGACTTAGGCAAAAGTGTAGAGACTATGGTTTCAAACTATGGCGCTAAAGATTTTAATGAGCTTATGCCTTCGTCGGATCTATCCTTTACTCACGCTCGTGGAGCTATGAACGAACTGAGCTTACGACTAGATCACATACCGTATGCTATGCACAGGATACTTCAACTAGAACATTTATCAGTACCTCTTTTTGAGTTCGGTAAAGTTTTAGGAGATAAAGAAATATCGGCGGCACTAGAGTCAAGACAACCAGGAATTATTAAAGAAGTAGCGATCCCTTGGATGGATAGAACAATGTCACAGCAGTACAACAACTCAACGCTGGGACTTCAATCGTCTAACTTCCTCGCTAGGGATTTGAGAGAAGGGATGCAGATACATACCTTTACTGCACGAGTAAGTTCGTCGCTAGTACAGCTTACTGGTTTCTCTCAATCACTTACTAAACTTAAAACAATGCTCGCTATGGAAGCGGGAGTTGAAGCAGCTATGTCTCCTCGAAAGACAAGAGCTTATGTTGCAGATAAGTCTAAGAGAATGAAAGCAAGACTAGACGGAGGCCAACGTAGAATGCTCCAACACTATGAAGACATGGATCTTAATGGTGATTGGATCGACGCCTCTAAAAAGAGTATTCAATCTGCTACCTTCTATACGATTCAAGTGGCGCAGAACCAAGTTGATGTTACAGTTTGGACCGCAGCTTACCGCGAAGCTATTCAAGAAGGTTTCAGCGAACAAGATGCCGTAGGTCACGCCGATACTATCGTAGAACAGACGCAGGGATCTTCTGCCATCTCTAACAGATCGGCCTTCGAGCAATCAGATCAGGTTATGAAAATGTTCCTGGCGGAATACTCGACGGTACGATTAATGAAGTATCACCAATACCTCGAAGCAGACAGGCAGACAGTAGACGACGTAACCATGGCAAGGTTTCAGCGTAAGGCTAACGTAGTTCTACTGACAGCTCTTATTCCAGGAATGACTATCGCTATGATGGGCGGAGCTTGGGATGGACTTGTAGAAGGTGAAAAAGATCACGCTAAGATATTCAGAAGAATGAGCTTAGACGCTGCCCGTGAACTTGTAGATTTAAAACTTCCTATTATCGGAGGGCCTGCACTTCAGTTAGCATCTAACGTACTGGCCAAGAGTGGATCTTCAGGTGTGAGAACTTCTCCCGCTGTAGAGCTATTAGGCAGCCAGTCTTTAAAAGCTGGTCGAGCTATGCTTGATACAATATTCACTGATGGTGGAGCTAACTCAGCCGACCTGCCTTCATTGTTCTATATGGCAACAGTTCTCACTAAGATACCGTTCTCGCCAATAGGTAGGGTGTTAGATTTTGCTGAGTCACAAAAGTCTGATAAGGTAAAGAGAAGAGAGAAAGCAATCAGAAGAAGAAAGAATAGAAAACAGAATAGGAGCAATAGATGATCGCATCAAATTTAGACACAGTAGTAGATTACGGAGCCGGAGCGCCTAGCTTTGCGTTCCCTTTTAAGACCTTCGATAATGAAGACGTCGAAGCTAAGGTTCGTCTTATTTCAACTGGAGCAGAGACAGCTCTTGTTCTTGATACAGACTTTTCACTGTCTGGCATTGGAAACACTGGCGGAGACGTAACTCTCATAGATGCTGGTCAGCCTTTTGTTAATGCTGGGAACTTGGCAGTAGGTTACAGAATTTATATCTACTTCAAGCCTAATCTCCAGCAGCTTACAAAGTTCAGAGATCTAGGAAGGAATGCACCTCGTAGAATCGAGGACGCTGTAGATAGGATCACTATGCACGTTAAAGGATTCTTTGAAGGAGTCGGAGAGGTTGCGAGATCTCTTAAACTTCCTTCGAGTGTTCATCCCGACGAGTTCGATCCGACATTACCTGACGGTTTCAACTCAGCAGAGGATAATGTTCTTGCAGTTAACGCTGCTATGAATGGTTTTAAGGTAGTACAGGTTAGCGCCTCTGCAGCTCTTGATGCCTTCTTGGCCCAAGCTTATACGCCAGGAGGTATCCAGACACTATCTGCTGGAGCACCAGTAGTAGTAGGCCAATACGAGAGGCAACATGTCAGGATTAAATCAGATACAGGCGAGAAAGCCCTTGATATTCAACCATTTGGAAACAATGACGCTTTATTACAGGATGGCATGGAGATTGTGGTAGAATCAGATAGTGACACTGATTACATGACATTAGCTGTAAATGATAATGATTACGGATATGTCGGCAACGGCGGTATTGAATTTAAGGAAGGAACTGTAGTATCCTTTATATATAATGAACCTAAAAAACGATTCTATGTTAAATCACTCGGAGCTTGGTAATGAAAAAATACATTAACTTTTTAATCCTCTTAGTTCTTCTGACCTTTACGGCTGAAGCAAGAGTATTCAATTCAACGGAAGAGATCACTTTATCTCCAGCAGCAGGGCACGGTCTTAACATTGATGCCACTTCGGTTAGTGCTAGTGAAGTTCTAAAGCTTGACGGCAGTAAGAACTTAACTTCTGGACTGATTGATCTTGCTTCAGAGGTTACAGGTATCTTACCTTCCTCTAGCGTATCGGGCGGCGGAACGGCTGATGGAATTAACACATCGACGAACACTGTCTACACTTCAGGTTCAGCAGCCCCTACCCTCGGGCAGGTTCTTACTGCCACCAGTGCAGTGTCAGCTTCCTGGCAGACTCCTCTAGCTTTAGGCGGAGATGTTACTGGTCCAGGCGTAGCGGCTGACGACAATGTTGTTTTCTTCGATGGTACTACTGGCAAACTAATTAAAGATTCAGGCTTAACTCTTTCAGGTTCCAACACTGGAGATCAAACTTCAGTATCAGGTAACTCTGGAAGTACAGACTCTCTTACAACTACGACTACTTCGGTGGTTGTCTCAGGTTCAGCAGCTCCTACTCTAGGTCAAGTCTTGACAGCTACGAGTGGTTCGGCGGCAACTTGGCAAACTCCTTCAGGTGGCGGCGGAGATGGTACAGCTAACGCTCTAAACACTTCAACCAACTCTGTATACACTTCAGGTTCAGCAGCTCCTACAGCGGGTCAAGTCCTTCAAGCTACCAGTGCGACAGAAGCTGAGTGGGCAAATATTGGTGGCGTAATTAATACTACTGATTGGATAGCATTCACTCCTGTTACTCAAGGTATTGGTACTATCAGTAGTGTTGAGATGTATTACAAGAGACTAGGAGACTCTTATATGATAAGAGGTTCTCTGGTCACAGGAGTAGCTTCAGCAGTCGAGGCACAAATAGGATTACCTAATGGCGAGTCTGTAAAAACAGGTACTGTTTCATCCAGTGCAGGTACATGGTTCAGGGCCATAAATGGGACGGGGGCTAATGGAGGTTCGCTAATCGCTACGGCAGGGGATTCTTTTTTAAATCTGTCTGACCCTCAAGTATTTGGTACGGCTAGTATCAATCCTCTTAATGCTGTACTCGGTTCAGTCGCAGTAACAGCATCAAATAAAATAACAATAAATGCAATAGTACCAATCGAAGGCTTAACTTCTTTTGGTGGAATCTTTGACACTGCAAATGCTTTATCTACTTCAACCAACGCTGTATATGTTTCAGGTTCGGCAGCTCCTACAGCAGGCCAAGTATTAACGGCCACAAGTTCAACAGAAGCGACATGGCAATCAATCGTTGAAGGTCTTGGAAGTTCATTGATTGTTAGCGGGAACGCAGGAACTTCGACTGTTGCATATGTAACTAATGTACCTTTTACAGTTGAAGCTAAAGATGAGGAGAATGCTTGGGATGGTTTAACTTATACCGTTCCTAGAAATGGTGTGTACTCTTTTACAGGATCACTTAATACCACCACCGCTTTGTCTTATGATATTTTTCTATATATCGGCGGTACTCAGATAAGAAGAATCGAACGTCAAAGAAGTGCCAATGTTATTATGGACTTCTCTTTCACGGAAGAGTTTAGTGCAGGTGACGTTGTATCTCTAAGACTTGACTCTGCTGTGACTTTTAATAACTCAAGTTCTCACCACATGCACATTCAAGAGCTGGGCGGGAAAGCAAAAGGTGCTAGAGTCGTAGGTTCTGGAGATGCAGCAAATACGGTAAACACAGCACTTGTTACTAATATTCTTTTTACTGAAGTTGACGATACTGGGAGTAACTGGAACGGTACACAGTTCACTGCCCCAAGGTCAGGCAACTACATCGTTACGGGATCTACTCAAGCTACTGCAACTGTTAACAATAACATTTACCTATACGTCGATGCTTCTCAAGTAAGAGTGGTCGGCAAAGGCACTACTACAGATGTTATCAGGGAGTTCACTTTCCAAGAGTACCTTAATGCAGGTGAAGTTTTAACTTTACGTACTGACGTAGGCTTCACTACTGCAAACACAGTGAACCATAGAATATCTATACAAGAGTTCTAGTGGACGTAGATCTAAATTTATACTTAAACAAACACTATCTCCTCAATGCAAAACGTGAGGAGATAGTTTCTGAAAACGCTCCCTTATTTTCCCTTCAATACTATCTACTCTCTGACTCCGACATGATGCTTGAATCGCTTCGGCAATACACTCATCGAATGGAGAACAAGCAACACCCAGGACTTTACGATCAGTTCCCCGAACGTCATGGAAACAAAGACGACTACACATCTCCCGATCAACTTATTGCATTCGTCGGAGCACTCTATCTATCGAAGCAGATAAAGAAGATCAAAGAGATCCGCAAGTACCTGGCTCGTCACGCTTTCACCTACGACAATGTTAGGCCTGGAGAAATCAACAAGGACAGGCTCATGCAGCCTGCAGCTATCTGGTTTACTGCCGTGGCATCTGGCCGCTGGTGGTATCGCCCAGCTCTATCTGGAGCTATTATCTATTCCTGTGCTACGAAAAAAGGCGAGACTTCGGGGAAGTTAAAAGCTTGGACAATGGCTCGAACTCTCCGTATGAAGTACACTTTAAAGCTCTGTACTAGGGTTTTAAGCGGCTTCAACTCGTGGCGAGATGTATTCCGTACCTACTATCAAGAACCTGCCCATCCCAATAGGGTATTAGCTGACAAACTTAGGTAGTTTTACATTATCTTTAATTCTGCTAGACTATATGGAAAGGAGAAATACTATGAAAGCACTACTATTATCATTGATGTTGCTACTCACCGCATCGTGCGGATCTGAGGTAGTTAGACGAGCAAAACTATCTGCGGCGGACGCCGTGGGAAAGCACAGTCAGGCCTATTTAAAAACCCAGGCCTTAAAAGAATTGGGAGACTTAGACTATAAGGCTCTTAACTGCGCTGATGAGGCAGTAGTCTTATCAGAGAAGCTACGTGACGGAGTTGATTCTGTACTTAAAACAGAGCGCCAGCAAGAGGCTTCGATTCAGAAGTCAATCGGCGGAGACATCATCGGGTTAAGCTGTAACTTCCTACTTAAGCAAGTGGTTAGTGCAACAGTGGCCGGAAGATTCGACGACTATGCTTGTGCTCAAAAGCTATTTGGACGAGGACTTGAAAAAGCTTCTGACAAATTGTGCCCTTATATTAAATCTAAACTGGAGTAACTATGAAATTTCTATACGCTATTTTATTTTTTATTCCTACCCTGCTATTAGCTCAAGACGCCCAGCCAGAATTAGCTGAAGCGCCTGATGCTGTAAAGATTTTCATGGCAGCGATTGGTCCTTACCTTTCGCAGGCCATCGTTGATTACCCTTTCCTAGCTAAGTTCATTACCTTCACTGGATCTATCAGACTCCTATTGAAACCTGTAATGAGTCTTGCCTGGGCGATCTTTAACCTCACTCCTAAAAGCAGTGACAACGAGAAGTACAATAAGATCACAGGCGGTAAAGCCTTTGGCATCTTTGCATATCTCGTAGACTACTTTGCTTCGGCGAAGATTAAAAACCCAAAGGAATAGAATGCAATTAAAACTCGGGTTAGAACTTATCGGTAATATCGTCCTGAAAGGGATGGAGTTATGGTCAGTGGAGAGAAAGAAAGCGTTTCAAAAGAAACACTTTAATATCTTAGAAGAGTTAGACCAGGCCCGGAATAGGGTCTTCCCCGAGTACACCGACATCGATGTTGCTTTAGCCGAAGAGAAGTACGAAAACTTCCTCGAAGCATACCACTTAGAGATGTCGGCTGCGACACTAGCAAGAGAGGGGCAAAGTGCTTAAGTATATACTGATAGCGATAACACTCCTTTCTTGCTCGTCCAGCGAAGTAGACGCTCGAGCACAGTGGATCAAAGTAGATCTTCCTAATGCTAAGAAGGCGTGGCGTTTATGCTCCGAGAAGTATGACGGACCTGCCTTAGCAGGTAAAGGTTTCTGCTATCGTATCAAAGAATGTAGAAAGAGATTCCTTCGCAGGAAAGAATGTAGGCCAGTTCAGCAATTTTGTAAGTACGCCGACGAAGCTTGTTACGCAGAGCACGGCCTTAACAATAAGAGGTTAATGTGACTCCAGATCAAGTGCTTTATGTTATACTGTCAGCTATTGGAGCTATTAATGCCTACTTCGTTCGGGGAATGCTTTCGAGCCTGAATCAAGTTAAATTGCAAACTGCTGTGTTAATTGAAAAGTCCGAAGCTAAAGAGACTCGGTTAACAAAAGCTGAAAGAGAATTAGATAAGATGCGAGATAAGTTCCACGAACTAAATACTCACATACATCAACTTAAGAATTTTGAATTATTAAAAGAAGATTAATTTCCGTGCTTAACGGGTACTTGGAGGTACTCTATGAATATGTTCCGTAAGTGTTTTCTACTCCTCATTACCGCCTTATTTGTGGCGTCCCCTGCTTACTCGTTAAGCACCTTTACTGATTCGTTCTCGAACAGTCCAGGACTGACAACGGCGGGATCTGATACTACTCGCTTCTATCAAACAGAGCATTTCACTTATGTGGATCTGTTAATGGAAGCGAGTGCAGGATCAGGTACGATTACTACTCAATATGCTTCTGACAAAGGTGGCACTATTGTTATCGACGACGCTACCGTAGTAGCATTCGCAGCAGGTACGCCTGTTTCGGTGTATGCTGGCGGTCTGTCTAAGCATTACACGAGGTTCGTGATTGCCTGTACTGCAGGACCATGCACCTTCGATGCTATTTTTACCACTAAAGGCTCTAATAATAGATAAGGAATTTATATGAAGAAGTTATTATTTTTTGTACTGCTATTCTTAAGCCTAGCGGCGAATGCGCAAATGACTCAGCTTGGCGGCAGCACTGGCGTCCTTGACGGTGGTGCAGGCGGCGGCGGTGGAGGCGGCGGTGGAGCAGGAACTATCGCAGTATGGTCCCCTGCTACAGCTTACTTAGTTAATGAAATTGCTATCTATGACGGCACAATTTTCATAAGAACTATCCCAGGAACAACTGCTACCGCACCTGATGCTGATATTACGAACTGGAGTCCGGTAGGATTGAATGCAGCTCCATCTCATGTTGCTACTACCTATTACCATATAGGGCAAGTGGTTGAGTTCGGAGGGGCTTTCTATAAACGACTAACTGCAGGTATTTCAGCAGGTGATCCTGACGTAGATCCTGTTAACTGGGAATCTCCTGCATCTAACTTAGGCTTCGTAGCTGGAATCTTAGCGCAAGCTAACGGCGGTACTGGAGTAGATGCTTCTGCTCTTGCTAACGGTGAAATCTTTATTGGTAACGGTGCGGGTTTTGTATCGGCGACCTTAACAGGAACTTTAAACCAAGTAGCGATTGCTAATGGCGCAGGTTCAATTACTTTATCAACACCACAAGATATTCACAGTGGCGCTTCACCTACATTTGTAAGTGCTACTTTTTCAGGAGTATCAGCTAATGAGTTTGTTAAAACAGATGGAGCTTCTGGCCTTACTTCCGCTTCTTCCATTGACCTTACTGCTGACGTATCAGGTATCTTACCTGTTGATAATGGTGGTACAGGGCTTGACACATCGGCTGCAGCTAACGGGACGTTTCTTATTGGTAACGGTACTGGCTTCGATCTTAATGTTGTTAGCGGAACTGCCAACCAAGTAACAGCAACACCTTCAGCAGGTGGGTTAACTTTATCAACTCCTCAAGATATTCATAGCGGCGCTTCGCCAACATTTGTGAGTGCAACTTTCTCAGGAGTGACGGCCAATGAGTTTGTCAAAACTGATGGTGCTAGTGGTATTACTTCTGTACCTACTATTGATTTCTCAGACATAACAGGGATCATCCCGCAAGACCAGGGCGGTACAGGTGTAGACGCTTCAGCTCTTGCCAACGGAGAGATCTTCATCGGCAATGGTGCAGGTTTTGTATCGGCGACTATTACAGGGACGGCCAACCAACTAGACGTAACAAACGGAGCGGGTTCAATTACTCTCTCGACTCCACAAGATATACACTCAGGCGCTTCGCCAACATTTGTGAGTGCAACTTTCTCAGGGGTAGCAGCTAGTGAATTTATTAAAACCGATGGAGCTTCTGGACTTACTTCTGTTGCCAGTATTGATCTTACTAGCGATGTTGCGACTAGCGTTCTTCCTATTGCAAATGGTGGTACAAATTCCAATACAGCTCTTAATAATGATCGTATCTTGGTATCTTCTGCGGGTGCAATTGTCGAAGCAGCAGCTCTTACAGATGGACAAATTCTTTTAGGATCTTCTGGTGCTGCTCCGGTAGCTGCCAACCTAACAGGAACTATTAACCAAGTAGATATTGCGAACTCTTCTGGGTCCGTAACTTTCTCACTCCCTCAAGACATCGACGTTGCAGCTACTCCGACGTTTGTTAGTGCAACTTTCTCAGGCCTAACGGCTAGTGAGTTCGTTAAGACTGACGGAGCTTCAGGGCTAACAACTTCTGCATCTATCGACTTCGGAGATCTAACTGGGATCGTTCCGCAGGATCAAGGCGGTACGGGGTTCGACGCTATTGCATCTGCAACTGACGGACAACTTCTCATCGGTAGCACTGGTGCAGGTTTTGTATCTTCGACTCTTACTGGAACTCTTAACCAAGTAGATGTTGCTAATACTTCGGGATCGATTACACTGTCGCTTCCTCAAGATATTCATAGTGGCGCTTCGCCTACATTTGTAGGTGCAACTCTCACAGGGTTGACTCCTGGATCTGTAACCTTCGTAGGTGCGGCTGATGTGATTGCAGAAGATAACGGAAACTTCTTCTTCGATTCTGGCAACACTGAATTAGGTATCGGTACTGCCGCTCCTACAGCTCAACTACATATCGACGGTGCTAATGTTGGTACTGTTCAACTTCAAATAGATTCAGCTAATGGCCAGACAGCTAACATCGTGGAGGTTAAAAACTTCAACGGTTCTACTGAACATGTAATTGTAGATGCTGATGGTGACGTTGGTATTAATGAAGCTTCTCCTACTAAAGACTTGCACGTATCAGGTGGTGTTCAGTTTGATCTTATCAGTTCTGATAACTTTACGCTTGATGGCTCTACTGATCCAAGAACGATTACTCTTGGAGCTTTCAGACAAGACCATACTCCAGGAATACCAGGAACTTCAGCGCATAGAATTGTTATGGAGAGTTCAGGCTTCGACGATACTCATGGGGTTCGTGTAGAGAATGATCTAGCAGGTGAGAGTGGCGTCACCTCTACTAACCTTTCACTTGAAGCTAACGTAGCAGGCATGACTAACACTAACTTGTTCTTAATTGATGCTCAGAAAGTAGGTGCAGAAGGGGCTGGCTCAGAGGTTATAGCACTTCACGTAGGTAATAGTATTGATGTCATAAAACAAGAAGCTGCTATCGCTCAGAACTCTGACTTATCTTTTACAGATGATGGCGGGTTTACTGATGTGTCGGCTGACTTTAACAGTTCAGCTTCAGACATTGAAATCTTTAGTAACGACAATGCTTATATCTATGTGTCGAGTGACTTTACTTTCAGCTCTATCGAAGTGCTGCTAGATACTGCTGCTAACAATACTATTACTCCTGTCTTTGAGTATTCCCAAGGTGGAGCTTCTTGGGGTACTGTTTCTGTTTCAGATACTACCAGTGGTTTTCAGCTTAACGGCGTTATCTCTTTTACACCTCCTGGAGATTGGGCAGTGGATAGTGTTAATGGTTCGGCGAACAAGTTTTGGTTTCGTATTCAGAGGACTCGTAACGGACTAGCTACTCCTCCTATTGAAGACTCTATTCAGATTACGCCAGCTCAAACTTTTGGGTGGGACAGTCAAGCTAACTTGAGTATCAGAACTATCTCTGCCTCTGAAGGTTTTATTGCACCTTCTCTATCTACTATTCAAAGAGATGTACTTACTCCATCGGCAGGTCAGCACATCTTTAACACTGACCTTAATCAATCAGAATATTACAACGGGACCGCTTGGATCTCGTACTAAGGAAACGATATGAAAAAATTACTACTAATCTTCGCAGCACTTTTCTCTCTATCTGCTATGGCACTAGAGCCTGCTATCATTACTTATAAAACTAATGGAGATCTTTCTTATAAGAGAGTTCGTACAAAGTTTATGCACGATCAACTTCGTAGCTTCATTGTAGTTCACTACCATGAGTATGTAGAAGACAGTGGGGGAATCGTAGTTCCTAAGATCACTAGGAGCTATAGGCTTGACGGCTCATATTACTTTGAGCTTTCACTTGCCTCTTCAGGAGCCTCTACAATCGCCGACTTCTTAGACACAGCTATCGACGCTAGACTTAATACACCTATGCACGTACAAGATTCTATTGAAGCAGGCCGAGCTGCTAAAGATGCGGTGATGGCGGGTTTCGGCTATACGCCCTAAGGTGCTCGTCTGATTGCTATATGTCCTTCAGGGTCTACTGCTTTGGCCCCGAAGATACGCACGGCTTTATAGACGAGGTATGCGCTCACCCATGACATGCCATCTTCTCGACAGTGCTTTCTAAGCAGCTTATCAGCCTCTCTCCGCAGCGTTAAATTCAGCTTCTTTTCTCGTATCAGTTGGTAAAGAACATCGTGTATAAGCGATCCCCGCATGAATGAGATAGTGTCCAGTGTAGGTCCAGAGGGACCGTCCCACCTATACCCTTTCAGCACGTAGAGTCTGGTCTTGTGGAGCTTTATGTATTCGGAGTTTATGTAGTGTGAGAAGAACTTCTCGGGAAGATATATCCAATAATCCTCTTCTAGTTTGTACTTAAAGATATTCGTTTTCTTATAGTAGATCATATTACTCGACCATTAGCGTTATCTTGTAAGTGTATGATACCATATTGTGACAGGAAACTATAACGAGGAAAAACCACATGATTTATGTCATTGGCGATACGCAAAGTAAACCTGGAGTAAAGAATCCTTTGATTGCAGTGGCCCATCATATCTGCGATCTGAAACCTAAGTACGTTATCCATCTCGGCGACCACTGGGACATGCCGAGTCTTTCCTACTATGACAAAGGAAAGAAATCTTCCCGCCCTCTCACCTACCACGACGACATCGATGCTGGTAATAGAACCATGGATGAGTTCTGGACAATCATAGCGGAGCGATGGCCTAAAGCTTTGGATGAGTGTCAGTTTCATATCTTGAAAGGGAACCACGAGGATAGGATCAGGAAGGCGATGGAGTTCTGCGATGATAATATGGTTCGCACGTTCATCGACTACCCGCCTTGTTATGATAACTGGGAGCACGTTCACGAGTTCTTAAGGATCGTTAAGATCGAAGGCATTAACTTCTCTCACTACTTCCAAAACTTAAGCAGTGCCCACCCGATCGGTACGGCCAGGCAACTTTGTCTGAAGAAGCATACGTCATGTATCGCAGGACATAAGCAAGGTTTTGATTACGAAGAGATGATGGCAGATGATGTAATGATTCAGTGTATGATTGTTGGCTCAACTTATTACCACCCTGAAGGGTATAAGATTCAATCGAACCATCATTGGAGAGGAACAGTCGTACTGTATAACCTCGATGGTCAGGGACAGTACGACTATGCCAGGTACTCGTTAGACTTCTTAGATAAAACTAAGAGACAGCAATCCAATCAGTAGCAAGAAGATCTGACTGAGATGCTACCCATGGGACAAGCTCTCCGTCTACTGGACTCATGTAGATGTAAGGTCTTCGCATCATTGAATTTTCATCCGGCGTCTGCATCCTTAACCACATGTCTTTACCGTTCCAACCTTTACGAGCTACTGCATGACCGTCATTTAACCAATTTAAAGCTACTCCAAAATCTTGTTCTTCGTTCATTCTAAACTCCTTATATAAATGAACTCGCTCCCACTATTGGTTGGACCTCTACTATTTGTTCAGTAGGTATGATCCATTTGCGAGCTTTATTAATTACCACTTCTTCCGCACCGATAGTCTTGAGTGCTATGTTTATCCTCGCAGAGACTTGATAAGTAAGCCCCTTCGATACATAACCGCCAGCTTCTAGGTGCTTGTATATGTCTGTCATTCGTACCGGAGCTAGAGCATTCTCCATGATCTCACGAACAGGTTCAGTAAGAGGCTCTTCATTTCTTCTAAGCTCTACTTCCCCTCGTAACTCTTTTGGTACGTCCCAGAACTCCTCGCCTGTATTGAAACGAGCTACCGCCTCGGCGAACAACATGTCACGATCTCTCTTGATTGCATCAGTATCAATCTGACAAACTCCACCAGGAATTTTAATAGGCCAGTACCTTCTATAACCCATGTCCTCGTTGATGTACCTCTTGCTATTCGTAGTGGCGATGAAGATAAAACCTCTTGCCTTACGTACACCCTTCTTAGAATACAGTGCTCTCATACTATCAATACGGGTAGCGAGTATCGCTTTGATCTCTTCACCGGATCTCCCGAGTAGTCCTACTAACTCAGGTAGCTCAACGATACTTGATTGGTGCATCTTTCGTAGTACGTCTGGAGAGTTAATATCTTCCTTCGATGATAGAGACATGTAATACTCTCCGCCGAGTAGCTCGCATAACGTAGACTTCCGAGCACCTTCCGGTCCTTCAAGTACAATCACGTTATCAAACTTAGCGCCTGGCTGAAGTCCTCGTGCTGCCATAGCTATCCACATGTTCTTGCTAACAGCTTGAACGTATGAAGAGTTTTTAACAGAGGCATAGACTGAGAAGAATGTGTCGATACGTTTTACACCGTCCCACTCTAATCCATCCAACCATCGACGGTGGGGATCTATTTGTCTCGCTGCCATTAGTACGTCGATGCCGCCAGCGACAGTCGATCTCTTCATATTCTCAAAGCCCAGACCGTAAGAAGGAGATTGAATCATCGGTGAAAAGATATTAGCTAAGTCTGTGTCTGAGTAGACTTGACCTTTGTAAACAAAGTTATCGTTTCTTATGTCGTGGAATAAATGTTCCGAGTCAAACATAGCCCCCATCAAGGAGGCTACGTTCGATTCAGTTGGTGCTACTTTCACGACTCCATCTTTAGTCACGGTAATCTTTACCTTAGACTTGTCGATGATTTCTTGGCGTGTATAAGGAGACGCCACGATAGGAGCACCTTCTCTTAGGGCCACGTTTTTTAGTATGCTGAATATTGTTCCTGGACCTACAGCTCCGTGCTCGTCTGCACGTTCCGCCATATCTCTTGCAATGTTTTCATCGCCAGGAGTGTAGTTCTTATTCATCGACCACTTAACTAGAAACTCGTCCAGGATCTCAGGGTCTTGTATGCCTGCTTTGAGTGAGAAGATTCCATCTCTCCACTCGTCACGAGAAAGAGATCCCGTAGACTGAAGCCAATCAATACGCTTTCTGATCTCCTCGATCTGTCCTTCTGTATAAGGTCTTGCTAGGTTCTGAATGGCATTGAAAGGGTCGTCGTTGTTCAGGCCTTTAGCAGGCTGTCCTGCCTTCCTAACTTCCATCTCAGCTATCAGTGAAGGAGGAGCGTCTAAGATGTCTCCAGGCCCTCCATACATCGGCATGTATCCCTTCGACGGTGGAGCTGCTACCCAACCATTCCATTTAATATCTACACCGTCAGCTAATGTGGCAGGTGGGGAGAATGTTTCAGGGTTTATAGCTACAGGTAGTCGGAAGTAATAGTGTGCTCCTCCACTCGGAGTTGAAACGCTATACGTTTTTGGAATGCCTGCCTCTTTACAATAAGCATCCCACCACGCTCGTCCGTCATGCTTGTGACTTTCTCCGGCGGCATCGACATCGACAATGACAAGATTGTTTTGTCGTCCTGGAATACCTATGACGGGTACTCCTATTTCTATCAAGTGTCTGTACCCGAAGGTGCTGACATTATTTCCCATGTAATCGTGCGACACTTTCATGCCGGGAATTACTCTGATCGCTTTTAAATCTTCCATTGACTTGTTCCCTATACTTTGTTACGCTCAGTATTCATTTTGTTCTATGCGAAAATTACTCTCTCAACTAGGCCCCGATTCGTCGGGGTCTTTTTATATTAGATCCTCTAAAAACTTTGGTGGTTCTGGTAGTTGCTTTGGTTCGTAGTCAATCTTATGGCGATGTCCTGCTATCATAGAAGGTCCATTCTCTATCAGCTCTCTGCCTTTAATCTCTTCAAGCATCTTAATCCAATCATCGAAGTACATGACCACGACTGGCTTCATCTTGTTACCTTTAGTAATTAAGACTGGGCGATTATCTTTCGTCTTTGTAACCTCTTTGATCGTCTTGATAGGGACGTAGTTCTGGAGGTTCTTGCACTGGATTGCATACGGTCCGGTGTTAGATATGTCTCGTCCTTCTTGGGCTGAGTCGGCTTGATATTCGAGGTGGCGTTTCGCTTCGGGATAAACGTGCCCAATAGCATTCGCAACATCTCTTTCAAACTGTAGTCCTTTTTGCCTAGCACCTTTATGACTTACCTTCCTCGGTTTAGATAAAGCTTTGGAGGCTTTTGCTTTCTTCGATCCTGTTTTCTTTTTCTTCTTTGCCATTGAATGTTCCTTTTAAAACTCGCTTAGTAGCTTTCTCTATTAGTTCGTCTGTTGAATAACCTAAGTAATCTCTAATCCATATAGCTTGGTGGAAGTAGAAGGGCTTGCCCTCTAGCACATACTTAACCGTATTGAATTGATTGCCACTGCGTCTGGCCACTTGGCTGACGGTTAGCTGCTTCGACTTCATACGAGCTGTAAGTACCTCACCGATAGCTGCATATAGTTCTGTTTGATAATCTTTATTCATTTTAAATACCTAACCCCGTTCTCACTCTCTACCGTTACGTGCATGTCTGAGCACCACGATGGGAGAGTACACATTACTTGTTCATATATTGCATCTTGTCCTGGCTCTTTCTGTGACCACACTTCATCGTGGACCGTGCCTAGGTTTTGAAAGCCTGCTTCTTCTAACTTATACATCGAAGATAACATCACATCTCTAGCGATTGCAGAGACTACGTTCTCACAAAGCTTCCCGCCGTATGTCTTCTCATCTCTTACTCCGCCTCGCTCGAATACTTCGTAGCAAAGCTTACCTTCCTTCTGCTTAGCTCCTGGGTAGAAGAGATAAGATCCACTAGGTAGTCTAACCTTCACGCCTTTCAATGGTTTTTCAAGAGGCATAAAGTGTAGCCTGCCATTACATAGAGTAGCAACTTGCCCTTGTAGTGCGGTACGAAAGCCCATCTCTAGCATTCCCCAGAAGTCTACGACTTGCCAGTTCTTACGGCGGTATGCTTGAACGGCTCTATTACATAGTTCAATGTCTAAGTTTAGTCCGGCGTTAGTCTTCTGCTGCTTCTGAAAACCTTTGGCCCCCTGGCCGTAGCCTGAGCCTAGGGCAGCACCTTTACCTACTTGTCTTTCTTCTGAACCTTTGAGGATCTGCTCGGGCTTTACACCGTAGATCTCTGCTGCTGTTTCTTCGTACCACTTCTTAGGGATTGGTCCCATGTCTAGCATCCAGAAGAGTACAGTCGGTTCAATCTTTGAGAAGTCACCGCAGTAGAATGTCATATCATCGTCGGCTATCCATAATCTTCTAAGTAGATCCTTAACGAGCTGGCACTTATCTTCTACAAGATCTTTAATCTCTCTGACCTTTGGTGCTAGCTCTACGATATTTACATCTTTAAGAAGTGTGATCTCTTCTGCTCTTGGAAAGTTCTGAGGCTGGATACCTTTACCTGCCCACCGTCTTGTATGAGCTTTAACAAAGTTCCATATATCGTAGATCCTACCGCTAAAGTTCATGCGTCTAGCAACTGGAACCTTGGCAAGAGAAGTAGATCCTACTTCCGCTTTGATCTGAAGAGCTTCAAGAACTTTAGGGTTCGGATGATTGTCTAACTCCAGGATCTCAGAGACGGTTTCCTTTTGCATGTTCTCCATCTGAGGGTAGAAGTGCGAGAAGAACTCCAGGCACTTTACTCTCTGACCTACCTCGAAGCCTGTGATCGCTTTGAACCTAGCTTTAAGTCGTGGGATCTCAAGCTTTAAAATATCTTCCATCACTTCGAGGAGATCCATGTCAATGCGAACACCTCGAAGGTTACGCGAGAAGGTCCACTCAAAGCCGTACCTTTCGGAGGCAGTGAGAGGAGCGCATCTATAGTATATTTCTCTTAAGAGTTTAGTATCCATCACACCGTAGCGTTCAAAGCTTATCCACTCTTCGGGCGTTAGCTCGTAAAAGTTTCCTTTATCTTTGCCTACGGTTTTAGGCTTACACTGCTTAAGCATAAGGACTCGCCCCTCCTTATCCTTGGAGTAGGGTAGACGGAGGAGCGAGGCCGCATGGTCGAGGGCAGAACCAACTCGATTGTAGTTCGTGATCGCCATGTTATCGGTTATGTTTTTTAGTAAGGGTCGCTTCAGTCCTGGAATAAGACGAGCGAATGGTACTGTCCAAATCATATAGTCGAACAGTATGTTGTGAGCTATGAAGTGAAACTTCTCTGGGTTCATAGCTACGTGAAGAAGGTCAGCAGGTATAGGCTGTCCGTATCTCCAAACTTGTACCTCTCCGTGCCCGAATGCCCACGTTAATAGTGTGGCTTCAGTCGAAGGGTCCATGGCGTAGTTGATAGTTCCTACTTTCTTAAGATCTAATCGGCTGCGCGTTTCAAAGTCAAAGAAGAAATCAGTTAGCATTTGTTCTCTCGCGGTAGTCGGAAAAAAGTTCATCGATGTCTTTGCTAGAGTAAGTAGCCTTGCCGTATATCATAGCTTCTGTACCTTTCTCTTTTATAAATTCTATATACTCGGGGCTTTTAAAGAAATCATCGAAGAATGGTTTTATCTTTTCTGCTGTATCTTTTAACCATCTTGTAACTTCGGGAGATAAGTCTCCTTCTGGTTCTTGTTTCAATACTAGTTTAAAGTCGTTCATTTGTTCTCTCGGAAAATGGGGAGAGCTTTCACCCTCCCCAATTGTTTTCTACTCACTCTTTAGATGAAAGAGTTATTGCCTGCTGGTGCTGCTGCTTGTGGTTGAAGTAAGTTCCCACACTCTGCTCTGAACAGTCCTAGAAATTGCTCTAAGATATGAACAGGTAGCTGGCTTAACCTTACTCCTGGGTGCCCTAGGTTTTGCAGGTGCGCTCCGATATTCGATTGAAGCTGAGCTTCTGGAATACCAGCATTGATAGTCTTCGTGTACGTGTCAGTAAACGTAGCGATCAATGCGCCTTGGTCTGCTACTGGTGCAGCAGCTTGAACTTGGGCTGGAGCTTCGTTGATAGCTGTCGTAGATGCAGCAGGTACAACCACTTCTGGCTGGATAACTGGCGCGGCTTCTACTACTGGTGCTTCAACTTCTGCTGGTGCTGAAGCTACTCTGCCTTCGAGAAGATCGATAAGATCTTTCTTAGTTGAACGGCCTACGTATTTTAAGGCGCGTTCGTCGCATAGAGCTTTTAGATCAGCAACTTTAAGACTGTTAAGGTCGCTAGTATCTATAGCAACTTCTTCTTTAACTTTAGTCTCTGAAGCTACGGCAACTTTAGTCCCGCCTTCTAGTTTGGCTAGTACGTTGGTGATCTCTTCTTTTGTGCAATCTGATATTGATAGTGTGTATTTCATTCGCTCTCCTATACTGGGAATGGGTTTACGTTATTCTGTCCTGGGTTCCACTGCTGCTCTTGTGGCTGCTGCTGAACATTAGCATTAGGGTTCTGTAGCGGTTGGTGTGGAGCTACAGAACCTTGCTGTACTGGCTGCTGTTGAACAGGTTGCTGTTGAACAGGTTGCTGTTGAACAGGTTGGGCCGGAGCTGCACCTAAGTTCATGTCTGCTGCGAAACCACCGAAAGCATCGTCGAGGTTAACTCCGCCGCCACCTACACGATCTCCACCTTCCATTAACATAACTGCAGAGATGTTAACTGCAATACCTTTGTTACCATTGGCATCGTAGGCGTAGAAAGAAAAGTTAAGTAAAGCATTACGCCCACTATAAACTTGTGCCGCATCTATGATCGGGTTTCTTTGCTGGTCAACAACAACTGGTGGTACTCTCTCAGTAGCACTGGCGTTAACCCAGTATTTACCGTTCAAGAACTCATGGTTAGGCTTACCGTCTTGACGTTGGTAAGTATCCCATCTCTTAATCGGCTTACCGAAGTGAGTATCTGGGATCGTTGGGTAGAACTGTTGTTTAGCATTAGCTAAGAACTGTCCGATCTCTTGTGTTCTGGGATCGTTAGCGTCCCAAGCAAACATACATGAATATTTCATCACGCCTTTGTCGTTCGCCTTTGGTGTTAATACTTCGGGGAAATAAATCTGCCCCTTCATTGTAAAACTCTTTCCGTAGAAATAAGCTTTCTCTGCTTCACTCATCATAATAGACTCCTTATGTGTCTTGTTCTAGGTTTAATCCAATCATTTTTCCGTAATCTGTTAATGCTCCAAGCACCTCCTGCTTTGTTCTATCGGGAATTACTATCTCTTTCTTTAACGGACGAACCGTTAAGCTTTGATCTAAATCTTTTACGCCTGCTGCTTTCTTTACCTTTGCCTGGCTCATAACTTTCATAACTGGTACTGTCATGTAGCCTGCCTGAACTTCAGGGTAAAGTTTAGCTATCTCTCTTGCCATGTCTCTTGGGTCGTCAAGTTTCCACTTACGCTTGCCTTGAACTTCGACGAGGTTAACACCGTCGATGGTTTCGCCTTGCTCTAGTCGGTACTTGAACTCTTCCTCTCCATCCTTTGCAATTTGTTTCATCATTGGAAGGAGAGACATTATTTTGAGAAGGGCCTTATCTCTTTTAGTGTTGAGTGCCCCTGTCTTTACTGGTTGATTCATGTCTGCCAGGAAACCGTCAAAGTTCTCGCCTGCTAACTTGAGTGCCTTCTGCGCTATGGCCGGACACTTAAGGTTAGGATCGTTTGTTCTTCTAGCTTTACACCAGAAGCAGTGAGATCCCTCTACAGGTTGAAGACCTGGAGCATCTGCCTGGAGGATAGCTGTATAAACCATCGCTTCAAACTCTCTCATCTCGTAGTAACTATGCTCTGCTACCTTTGGAATCGTATCGGTACGAGGCTGGGTAACTACTGCATGAAATTGATAGTCCTCTGGTACGTCGATTAGGTGGCGGAAGATTCCTAGTAAGTAACCTTTAAGCTGTGCGGAGTTCGCACTAACAGATCTCTTACCATATTTATAGTCGATGATTACGCAGCCTTTAGTCCCTACGATTACACAATCAGCAGTACCGAAGCATGACTTCTCTGGGAAGATAGGAATACCTTTCTCCAGTCCGTGCCATAATACTTCTCCGATATAATCTTTATGGTCAAGCCAACCAACGATACAATCGTAGTGCATTTGAGCACCGTCCATCATGTCTTGGTCTGCCATCATTAGCTCGGGTGATTTCTCCGCACCGTGAAACATGTGCGCAAAATAATCTTCCGCTACTGTATGGGCAAGAGTTCCCTCTGCTGCATACTTGGAAGTTTCGTCTGGGATCTTGTCACTAGCTTTTACGCTAAATGGACAACCTACCCAACGGTCTGTACTAGATGGTGAAAACCTGCTGTGATCCGACGGGCGAATAAACGAGACAAGTTCATTGCTAAGCTTTACGCTCATAATCTACTCCTGAATTTAATTTGGGAATCTATGCGTGATCCCTACTCCGATTAATATTTAAGCACCGTTAAATAATACTGTCAAGTCCGGTACTAACTGCCTGTTCTTGTGCTAACAGTCCCTCTTCTACTGAGTTAACTGCTTCTTCTTTACTTCTAATTAGTCCGAATATGCGACTATCGTTTTGCCCACTCGTAAGAAAGTAGTGGAGTGTTCTCTTCAACTGTCCTTGTCTATGAGTACGTGCCATCGCCTGTTTGATTTGTCCTGGGGTCCACGGGTAGCCTAGGTACAAACTGTTGTGGGCGTTCTGTAGGTTAAGGCCTACCCCGCCTGCACCATAGGTAGTGAGGAATATCCTGGCGTCACCTTTTTGAAACGCTTCCATGTTAACTCGGCGTTCGTTATCGTTCTGATCTCCCGTGACCATCACGCTTTTCTTTCCGTGCTTCTTCATTATCTCATAGAGAGGAAACTTGTACGGGCAGAAGACCACAAGCTGCTCCTGAGAGCCTTTAAGGAACGTGTCTATCCATTCAATAGCGTGAGGAGTTTTCGAGCGAGCGAGCCTCTCAAGCACTGCCATGTATGCTTCAGGTTTCTCGATGTCAGCGTTCTCTAAGAGAGTATCGTCGTCGAGTCCTAGGTCTACTTCGATCTCTTGCTTCATTGGAAGATCTAAACAATCACTAGCTCTTCTGAAGTGTACGATGGGTCCGATCAATTGGTTGAACATTTCGGTGTTAGCTACTCCTTCAGGAGAGTCCTGGCCGTACTTTGTTCCGCCGTATCTCGTAGACCATGACTTCATCTTAGACTTAGTAAACGATTGCTTCCACTTCTCGTAGCGAACCTTGTCCTTCATCTTTGCCGAGGCATCGAATGGGTTCTCTGAAGTGAGTAGTGCCCATGTCGTGAAGAGTTCTGCTGCGTGGTTAAGCATCGGCGTACCTGATAGTGATAAGTATTTACCGCCGTGAAATTGTCCTGGGCTATTGCCTATTGATTCCAGGAGATCGCAAAAGTCTTCCATCCTGTTCGTGCCTTGTGACTTCATGTAATGAGACTCATCCATTACGATAGCTCTGAAGTCATAGTACATTGTAAGGTTCCGAGCTTTCTTAAGCTGAGAGTATGGTAGGAATAAAATGCTCTCGTAAATATCTGGTGTAAACTTCTGCGTCTCTGTTCGCCATTGGTGCAGCATCGACTTAGGAAGTAGCACTAAGATCTTGGGAGCTGACACTCCGCCTTGTCTTAAGTTAGCTAGCAGGGATCTTAGAATTATAAGAGCTGCTAGCGTTTTACCTAGGCCCATCTCGTGCCACAGGAGAGTGCCTGGATATTTATTATTCATTGAAAAATTGTATGCGTCCTGTTGGTGCTTAAATAATTTTACGTTCAAAGTTTCTCCCCTACTATTGACTTAAGCCTGTATAACTCGTCACCTGAGATGCTGCCTGTAATGTCGTCCCAAATAGTACCCCTCAACATTTCATCTCTTCTATTTTCTGGTATCAGTACGTAGGTAAGCTCCCCGTTAGTTATAATGTTGCCTGTAACTTTAAAACCTTTCTCTTTGTAGTCTCTTTTTATCCACTCAGCTTGATTATACTTGTGAGTAAAAATTGCTATCCTAACCATTACAGTTTCTCCCATGTGTAAACGTAGTCTCCATCTTCGTTGATGTAGCTTTTCCAATCGAAGCCTTCATCTCTTCTAAGATAGACAGTGCCCCTGATCGGAGCGCCTGCCTCTTTCAGTTTCCGCATGATATAGCTTTCTGAAGTGAGCTGTTGGATCTCTTCAGGTTTTAGAAAGTCTTCATGTGGAATAACTATTTTACCTTTGTTGTATTTAGCCACCGTGTAACCCAAACTCTTTAAGGAACTCACCGATCTTCTCGGGCGGAATGAAGTCTGATTCAACGTCCAGGAAGTACCACTCTGCTAGTGCGCATCTGCGAACTCCGTGATCCCTACAAGCGTCAAGCACACCATAGGCCCTACTTCCTCGCTTAGCTTTCTTAATGCCTCGGCTTACATGGTTTGGGAATTTCTTTTTGAAAGCATCGTGAAGTTCTTGTGCGAATCTCTTCGATTCTATACAGCCATCTAAGTACCAAAATTCGTAGCCAGGAACTTCCCCGTTATAAGAATTACAGTGCATAGAAATAATCTCAGTACAGTCTGCTTCCGCGAGATCCTCTGCTGCTCCTCTTCTGCCTCGACCTTCATCCCTTGTCTGGTAGCAAAGCTCTGAGAACTTGGCCGAGGCTAAATTAAGCTCGTACTCTGCAAGTATCTCGTTGCCGTCAAGGTCGTAGTGAGTGATCCACTGTTGGTACTCCTCTTCCCATGTCTCGTGCGTGGCGTACCACTTCTTATTGTTAGCGCCTTTGTCTCTGGCAGTATGCCCTATTAAACATCCGGTCTTACCTTGCCGTTCGGCGATAGGTCCGTCGATTGGTGGTTCAATCGTTGGTGTTGTTTCATTTCTTTTGCACGGCCATTTCATTCTTCTTCTCCTGTATATGTTGGTAGTTCATGTTCTTCTTCGTATGGTCCGTCCTGGAAGTCTTCATCAGCTTCGCTCTTTTCCTGGAGCTTCCTCTTGAGATCTTTCCATGACGGTTTCTTCGGCTCGTTCATCCTGAACTCCTTTTGGTTTTTCTTTATTTTCAGCCTCAGCCAATTTTTTCATTAACTCAGGATCGGCTTCGGATACTTCTTTTATTAGGTCGCTTTTCTTTATCTTTGCCTTGCTCTTGCATCCTTGGCATTTATGAACTGCCTCTAGTTTTCGATAGCCATACTTCTTAAACAATTCTTTATCTTTTTCACACTCACATTTAGTAAGTAGCTCGATATGGGCGGCTAGTTTTTGGTTTTCTTTATTCATAGCCTGCTGACCTCGCAACATAGCCGCTTGAGTATTATTGTTTGATTTTAACTCCGTTATCTCTTTATCTTTCTGCTCTAGCTCTTTCTTGTGTTTTTCTTCGAGGTGGTCCAATAAATTCTCTAAATGAGTGAGAGTGATGGGCTCCAATAACCCATTCCCGTTAAAGCAATCCTGTCTCACATGGCAAACATTGCCGGAGTCATCTACTTTGAAATGATTTTTCTTATATTCTGCAAACCCGTTATTATCGTTCATACTCCCACCGTCCATTCGATCTTGCGGCACTCGACTCTGTTACTATCCGAGCAGTTGTTTGCTAATTTTTCAGATGGATATGTGTATGCTTCCCCATTGTTATACAAATTAACCCATCTAATGTAAGTCTCATTCTCTTTAAGATTAGTGAAGTAGTCGATCATATCCTGCTTGGAATGGAATAAGAGGGGGTGCTTATCTCCTATATATAATTTCCCTTCCTGTGTGAAGTCATCTGAGTCCTCTACTCTTATTGGATAATCCTCGCGCCCAGACAGAGTAATAATAACTTTCCCATACTGCGCATTCCACGCCTTCTGTCCTTCTTTAAAATTTTTCATATCGCCTCCCCGACATAATAATGTGTATATTCGTTCATACCAGTGTTCGCAGCAGTAGCTCTGTCCTGGTCACATAGTCTTTGAAACTTACTGTCTGCCATGAATCTCTTTCCGCACTTTAAACAGAAGCGTTCAAACTTAGATGGGTCTACTTTCCCAACTACTCTTAGAACTTTAGGAATCACTTTAACTTTTGATCGGATCTCTTTTAACCTTTCATACCTGATAACTTCTAGCTCTGGTAAATTGTTAGAAGTCTTAAGGTATCTGTACCTCCGAGCTTCTTTGTGGTGACTGGCCTTCTGAAATTCTGTCTGGTTTGTGAAGCATCCATAGCACTTCTCTCTTGGATATAGCGGCTGCTTAAAATACTCAAAACATTTGTGACAAACTGAAGACTCGACATCTCCTGCTTCAAACTTATCTGCTAACTCTTGTTGCTTTAAACTATTGTACATCGTCGTGCTCCCATAAATTAACTTCTTGTTTCATCTTAGAGTTTAATAACCTTAAGCACTCTTCTAGTGACTTTTCTGTCCTCCAACATCTAGCTCTATCTTTGCTGTGCTTGCGGTAAGAAGGTTTAGAGTAAAAGCCTGATATTCTAAGAATGCTATTAACTAACTTCACCATAGTTGAACTGCTTGCCGACATTTGGCTACCTTCAACTTTGCTTTCTATTGTGGATATGATTTCTTTAGAGGTTAAGTGAGACTCCCCTTTATTCCAGGCCGTCTCTACTACTTGATCCCTCGCTTTTGCTAACCAAAAACCTGCATCATCCATATACCGAATCGTAGTCCAGTCCTGGAGAAACTTAACCTCTTTATGGTTTTGGCCTGGAAAGCTTCCATCTTTGAATGCCGCCATGATCTTGTTCGCTTCTACTGTCATGTCGAAGGTCGCAGCATCCGCTGAAAACCTTCTAAGTAAGAAGCGAATACAAAACGCCCGCTGTGAAGAGTTCATACTGTTTATTTGTCCGTCTAACTCTCGCAAACTGGGCGCTACTACACTGATCTCTTTTAATAGTTCCTCTCCTGCGCTCATCTGCACTCCTTAAATTCTGTAAATATCCCTAAAAATAGTATGCAACCTATCCAAGCGAAAGGGTTACATAATATCAAGAGTACAAAAAGAATAAGTAAGTCTTCTAACTTTTTAATCATCCTACTACTCCCCACAATATTGATAATGCTACGACTAGTAAGACTACGACTTCTTCCATTGACATCATTCTGCACTCTTCCTAGCTACTACCATTGTCTCTGGTATCATTACTAAAGTTTTTCCCCAAGCTCTAAGCTCGATGCTCGAATAAGGCTTACATAATACTTCATCGCCAGCCTGAACTGACATAGGACAAAGACTATCATTAGCAAGAACTTTTCCTGGGCCTACCTTTATTACTTTTGACCATGTGTGATCGTCTGCTGCTTTTTCTTTTCCAGGAATGATTATGCTCCCTACCTTCTTATCTACTTCGACTGGTTCAACTAATAGCCAGTCTCCGATCGGAGAGATACTGTCGAGCGTACCATTTGTGATCGCTGTTATGTCTTCTCCAGGAATAACTCTGTACTTAGTACCTTCCATCTCGATGTCTTTACCAGCGTGGCGTCCGAATAGGATTACGTCTCCTACCTTGATGTCCTCGAAGGTCGTGTAAGTAACCTTGCCCATCATGCTGCGGGTTTCTGCTGTCGTTTTGATAATGCCGGATGGGGTTTTATTCTCGTCTTCGATCTCTTTAATAATAACTTTACCTTTTAATGCTTTAATCATTTGTTCTCTCCTAGCTCGGCATTAAGCCACTCGTTTGCTTTAACTACGTACTCTTCTCTAGTTATTTCTTTATTGTCTTCTAACCAGCTAGATCGTGCTGCTCTAAAACTATTTTGAAGCCTAACTACATAGTCTCTTAGAGAGCCTCCACTGTTACCTCTTCTATACTTAGCAACTTCGATGATTGCCTTGCATACTGTTTTGCCTTTCCATTTATTCTTAGTTGGGATTCCCGTTATGATACATTTCATTTCTTTACCCTCTCAAGTTTAATACTCTTATAAGTTCCTTTCTTCAAGTACCTTGCGCAAGCTGCGCTCGGATTCGCATAAAAACCCATCGCTACCCCCCAAGCCCTTTGTGAAGGATAGACTTTGCCACCGTAAATTACTTCCTTGCTTCTTAATTTCATTCTGCTTCTCATTAAGTGCATTCTCTACCTCTCTGTCTACGTTTGTTATTTCAATGATTGTATATCTGCGCTCGCCTGTTTCTCTAAAACATCTTGGGCGCTTTTGTTCTATTCTTAATATGTCAGCCATTACGACTTCACTATTGTTCATTGATTCGCCTTCGCGGAAGTACAACCGACTCCGCCTTCTCCGCATAGCAGTTCGCTAGTGCCACAAAATTTACAAGATTCTACTGAAGTGTCCCATGCGATAGCTTCACCTAGTGTTTTCTTCTCATCTGTTAAGCCTAGCAAATAGTTCGCGTCTAGGTCAAGGTGCTCGCAAAGAAGGGCTAACTTCTTAAAATTGGAAGGCGTATAGCACTCCCACATTGTCACTGTACTATTAGCAGACTTCATTGCTCGGGCGAGCTTTCTTCTACACCCGTACTCTCCTTTCTTCATCTCTTCGTTGAGACGTTCGGCGAATGCTCCCTTCGCTTCGTGCATATCGCTTTCTACCTTTGCTACTGCTTCATCCATCCTTTTCTTCTGTGTCACTTTACGTCCTGGAACTTCTTTCATCTTGGCAGGTTTACATAAGTAGCACTGCCCGTCGTTGCATAGTCCACACTCTTCTTTCATTGTCATATTAATTCTCCTAGTGGAATGATCGCTTCTGCGCTCATCTCTTTTTCTCTCATTGGTATTGGCATCGACCATTTATAGCTCTTTTAAATGCCTAAAGTTCTCTTCGTCTTCGCATTCTTCGGGGCATTCGTTTGAACATAGCCCGTTGTCTAAAAGGTTCTTAGGATCATACCACCATAAGCAGCATATACATCGCTTAGTGAACTCTTCCTCTTTAGCAGAATGAAAACCATTTCTTCTTGCTTCTTGTAATTCAGTCATATTAATTACCCTCACTGTTGCATTCATTTCCATCGGTCCAATAACTGCAATCATTATCAGTTAAGCACCACGGGCAAACGCCTTTTATAATTGGTTCCATTTTATAAGTTTGTATCGCTTCTTCGTAGTCTTCTTCTGTCTCTCCTGTATCGTGCAAATTATCTACGTCTAAAATAGATACTTGCCCCTGACCATATTCAACTTCAGGTATGCCTCCTTCGATTATAACGAGCGTACCTTCGGGCAATTTGTCATTAGCTATTGCCCAACTCATAAACCTACTTTGTGTTCTCATTCTGCTTAAACTTCCCATTATTCTACTCCTAAAAAAGACAATCATCGAAGTCTTCTTCGATTTGCCTATCTGTTAATGTTGATTCGATTGATTCGTCTACTATCTTTCCTTCCTGCTTTAACTTTTCAAGCTCATCAAACTCACGCATCTCTTTTGCAAGCTTCTTTCTCGCAGCTCTCTCGTGTCTAATGTTGAGAAGGTTGTCTACTTCCGCTTTGTCATATTCTACGCCTGCTAGGCTTATATAATTATCTTTCTGAATCTGTTTTAAAGTGTCCGTCCTTATACGCTTGTCGGGCGTAATGGTCGAAGAACTAGGCTTACGCCTAATCCTCGACTTCTTACCTTCGTATAGTTTTACCATCCCTTATACTCCCCACTTGTTAGAACATGTTGTTCCCATAAGTCGATTAAGGTTAGGCGCATAGTCTGTCTATCTTTGTGACTTGATAGCCAAGGGCCTAAATGCCCTCTACTACTAGGGCACATGAGTCTGCCATAGTGGAGTTTTTGAATAAAGCCATAACTATACTTACCAAATGCGTGTTCTATTTGGTTGCAGGAATACGCCCAACCGTCTTCGATTCTGAACCTAGCCCTATCTACTTTCTTTATAAATTCACTTCGTTTCATTTTATCCCCTTTAAGCCTACTGCCAGTAATTGCTCGTGTTTTACTTCGTTGCTCCACACTTCCGTTATAAAACACTGGTAAGAAGCATTGTATAGTTTGCACTTTCCTTCTTTCCATAATGCTTTTAAGTTTTCTGTAGCTGCGTAACCTGCGTCACTTTCAAGGCATGTATATTCTACTGAGCCATTATCGAAGGCATAAAGGTCTTCGACTTCGCAGCCTAGGAATTGCGCCACTTCTAATGGTAGGTTTTCAAGCTTTTCAACGTGAAGCTTTACTATCTCCCCATAGTCACTAGTCATT